>Ga0315282_10001004_pt1 | contig 54533 bp, 46 predicted proteins | sample YL17G07_20_MG_FD_203693 | JGI IMG/M metagenome (GOLD analysis project Ga0315282, IMG submission 203693) | Sediment microbial communities from Yellowstone Lake, YNP, Wyoming, USA - YL17G07_20 | ecosystem: Environmental > Aquatic > Freshwater > Lake > Sediment | place: USA: Wyoming | collected...
CGGCCGTGATCGTCGGTGCGGTGCCTCTCGAGGGTTACCCCGCAGTGCGGGGCGCCCTGGGTCGACTGGCCTCGCTTCTTCAGGAGGGCCGCCGGTCGAGAGTCGCGCATGGTGTCCTCACCGGCGGCGCGAACTCCAGGGGCCTTCGGGCCGTCGGGTGCGCCTCGGTTGAGGCCTGGACCTCTTCGAACGGGTGGCGCCGCCGCCTCGGCGCGGGTGAGACGGGAGCTCTGCTCATCGTGGGGGGCGACCCGCTCGCCTACTGCGAGGCGGCGCTTGCCCAAGCCGCGCGAGGCCTGAGCAGCTTGGTCTATGTCGGCACGAATGAGAACGAGACCTCCGCACTCGCCGATGTCGTCCTTCCGGCGGCGAGTTTCCAAGAGGAGGAGTCCACCTTCGTGAGCTTTGAGGGGCGACTTCAGCGGTCGATACCGACCAACGAGCCGATCTGGGACACGCTGCCGACTTGCGAGATACTAGCCCGGCTCGGGGAGCTGATGGGCGTCGCGGCAGTCGGGCGGTCAGTTGCTCAGTTGCGGGCCGAGATGGCCCGGGCTTCGGAGAGCATGAAGCCGTGGGCTGATCCTATCCCGCAGGAGGGGGTTGTCGTGCCCGGCTAGGGCCGGGCGCGGCGTTGCGAGGAAGCGGCAATGGACTGGAAGTCCGTCATTGTGATGCTGGTGAAGGTGCTCGGCGCCCAGTTGTTCGTCGTCGCCGGCGTTGTGCCGATCATGATCTGGGCTGAGCGCCGCGTCGTCGCTCGCATACAGCAGCGCGTCGGGCCGAACCGCGCCGGGCCGCTCGGCATCCTCCAGCCTCTCGCCGACTTCGTGAAGCTTGTCATGAAGGAGAAGATCGCCCCGGCGGAAGCCGACCGCGGCCTGTACCTGCTGGCACCGCTCGTGTGCGGGGTTCCCGCCTTCCTCGGTATGCTGGTTATCCCCTACTCCGTGGGGCCGCACGGATACGTCACCCGCATCCCGGTCAGCGCCCTCCTAGTGCTCGCCATCGCGGGGGTCCAGGTCTACGGCCTGTTCCTGGCCGGCTGGGCGTCGAGGTCGAAGTACCCCCTGCTCAGCGCGCTCAGATCGTCGGCGCAGATGATCAGCTACGAGCTCGCGTTGTCCACGCTGGTGCTTGTCCCCGCTCTGATGGCCGGCTCGCTCGACCTGGCCACCATCGTTGAGCGGCAGCAGGTCGGGATCCTGGACTGGCACGTGTTCCACTACTTCCCGCTCGCGGTGTTGCCGTTCCTCCTCATGGTGATAACGATCCACGCCGAGACGAACCGCACGCCGTTCGACCTACCGGAAGCCGAGGCCGAGCTGGTCGCCGGCTTCCACACCGAGTTCTCAAGCATGAGGTTCGCCGTGTTCTTCATGGCGGAGTACGCGGCGATGTGGAATATGAGCGCCCTCACGGTCAGCCTGTATCTCGGAGGCTGGGGCGGCCCCGGCGTTGGCATGCTCTTCTCCGGGGGGCACGCGTTCGCGGCGTTCATCATCGGTTGCGTCTACTTCGTGGCGAAATGCGCGGCCCTCATGCTGCTGTTCGTTTGGGTCCGGGGCACACTGCCCCGGCTGAGGTACGACCAGCTAATGAGCTTCAGTTGGAAGGGCCTTCTCCCGGCGGCTCTGCTGAGCATGGTCCTCATCGCGGTCGCCATGACCTTCGCGTCGTAGTCGGACAGGTACAATGGGCATATTGCGGGACATCTGGGCTGTCGTGGTCGGGCTCTGCACGACGCTGAAGCACGTCTGGCGAAGGCCCACTACGATCCAGTACCCGGAACAGCGGCCCGACCACGGCAGTCGCGTGAAGGCAACGCACTACCTCGCGCGCGCCACCGACGGGCGCGAGCTCTGCGTGGGGTGCTCGCTCTGCGCGGTCGCCTGCCCTACAAAGGCGATCACGGTCATTCCGGCCGAGACGTCCGGCGACGACGCACAGAATCAGACCGAGCGGTACGCCGACGTGTACGACATCGACATGTACCGCTGCATCTACTGCGGGTTCTGCGTCCTCGCCTGCCCGGAGGACGCCATCCGTATGACCAGGAACTACAACTTCGCCCTCTACTCGCGCGCGGGAATGGTGTTCACGAAGGAGATGCTCCTGGAGAACGCCTACGACACGACCGAGGACCCGTCGGCTTGGGTCTATGACTTCACCCACAGGTGGGGCGGAATAGAGGGACGCGAAGCGTCGAACTTCGCCAACCCCCACAGCCACTAGGCACGGCCCGGAGGGAGACCTACCAGGCGGCGATGGGCATGACCGAACTGACGGCGGCAGGCCGACTTGTCCCGGTGGCGATAGCCGGGCTGGTCGCGGTCGTCGGCGCGCTCCTGATGGTGTCCCGGCGCGACGTAGTGCGTGGAGCCCTGTGGCTGGTCGTCACGCTCATCGCCATCGCCGTACTCTACGTGACCCTCGGAGCCGAGTTCCTGGCCATGATCCAGGTTATCGTCTACGCCGGCGCGATCATGGTGCTCTTCCTGTTCGTGATCGTGCTGCTCGCCGCGGGTCGGGAGCCCCTCTCCCTTCGGAACACGGGGATGGAGGGCGTTGCGGCGGTAACCGTGGCTCTGGGGATGCTGCTTCTCATCGTCTTCGCCACAGCCGCCGGGGGAGAGCTCGCGCACACGCCCGCTCCGCTCTCGGTGGACGGGACGCCGGCCCCGGCCGTGCCCCGTTCGGGATACGGCACCCCAGCCGCCATCGGAGAGGCGCTGTTCTCGCCGCGGAACGTGTTCACTATGGAGCTTGTCTCCGTGCTCCTTGTCGCCGCGATGGCGGGCGTCATTGTCCTGGCGAAGGGGCTTCGGCGAGACGCGCCGGCGCGCCCCGAGCACGAACGGAGGCGAGCGGATGCCGGCTGACCTTCACGTCTCAACTGAGACGTACATCCTCGTCTCGGCTCTGCTCTTCGTGATCGGGATGGCCGGGTTCTGCCTGCGCCGCAACGTGCTCGTGATGCTCATGTGCGTGGAGCTCATGTTCGCCTCGTCGGGCTTAGTGTTCGTGGCTGCGGGACGCGATAGGGCCGACGCGAACGGGCAAGTCTACACGCTGCTGCTCATCGCGCTGGCCGCGGCTGAGGTCGCGGTCGGGCTCGCGCTGGTTGTTGCCGTGTTCAGGAACCGACGGTCCGTAGACGTCGACCTGCTGTCTGATCTCAAGGGTTAGGGGGCACCGAAGATCGCCCACTCGCTGTGGCTAGTGCTGGCCGGACCGGCGCTGGGCGCGCTCATCAACGGCCTCTGGCCGAGTCGTCTTCGCGGACGAGTGCTGCACGGCGTCCTCGCCTGCGCCGCGACCGGCCTCGCGTTCCTCGTTGCCCTACTCCAGCACATCCAGCTCGGCGCGTCGGGGCAGGAGAGCATACGGCAGTCCTACTTCACCTGGATCGCCAGCGGCCCCTTGCGCATTGATTTCGCGCTCCGGCTTGACCCGCTCAGCAGCGTCATGTGCCTTACGGTGAGTGGCGTAGCCTTCCTGATCCACGTGTACAGCCTTGGGTACATGGCTCGCGACAAGGCCTACGTCCGGTTCTTCTGCTTCCTGAACATGTTCACGGCCGCGATGCTGCTGCTGGTAACGGCGGCGAATTTGCCGGTGATGTTCATTGGCTGGGAGGGCGTAGGGCTCTGCTCGTATCTGCTGATCGGCTTCTGGCATGCCCGCGACAGCGCGTCGCGCGCCGGGTTCAAAGCCTTCGTGGTCAACCGCGTGGGTGACTTCGGCTTCATCGTCGCGATGCTGTGGTGCTACAAGGCCTTCGGCACCCTCGATCTCCACGAGATGGCAGCGCGCGTGGGCCACGCGAGCGCCGCCGACATCAGGTGGATTACCCTTCTGTTCCTTCTCGCCGCTACCGGCAAGTCGGCGCAGATACCCCTCTTCGTCTGGCTTCCCGACGCTATGGAGGGACCCACGCCGGTTTCCGCTCTGATACACGCGGCGACGATGGTGACCGCCGGGGTGTACCTCGTCGTGAGGCTGAACGCTCTCTACCACCACCCGGCCTCGGCGGCGGGCGTTGTGGCGTGGATCGGCGCCCTGACCGCTCTCCTGGCGGCCACCATCGCGATCGGTCAGAACGACATGAAGCGCGTCCTCGCCTACTCGACCGTCAGCCAGCTCGGCTACATGTTCCTTGCCGCCGGCGTCGGAGCGTACACCGCGGCCATCTTCCACCTCGTCACCCACGCGTTCTTCAAGGCTTGCTTGTTCCTCGGAGCGGGCAGCGTTATGCACGCCTGCCACGACGAGCAGGACATCCTCCGAATGGGCGCGCTGAGGAACAAGATGAGGGTGACGCACTGGACATTCCTCGCCTCGACGATGTCGATCGCGGGGATCGTCCCGCTTGCCGGCTTCTTCTCGAAGGACGAGATCCTAGCCGGCGCGTTCGGCGCGAACAAGCTCCTGTGGACCCTCGGCCTCGCCGGCGCCTTCCTAACCGCGTTCTACATGCTTAGGCTGCTCTACCTCACCTTCTATGGGAACACGCGCATCGCGCCGGAGGTGTACCAGCGCGCCCACGAGTCGCCGCCAAGCATGAGGGTCCCTCTGCGCGTACTCGGCACATTGGCCATCGTCGGGGGCCTGATCGGCCTCCCCGGCTCATGGCACATGCTGCGCCGCTATCTGGAGCCGGTCCTGCCGGTCGAGACCGGAGGCGAGCCCCCCTCCGCGCTCCTCGAGGTCGGACTGATGGCTCTGTCGCTGGCCGTCGTTCTGTGCGGAATCTGGGTCGCGTCCGCGCTGTTCCTGCGCCGAGTGGACGGTCAGCGGTGCCTCGAGCGCCGGCTCGGCGAGGTCTACGTCGCACTGAGGCGCAAGTGGTGGGTGGACGAGTTCTACATGGCCTTCGTCGTGGGCCCGCTGTCGACGCTTGCGCGCGCCTGCAGCGACTGGTTCGACCCGAAGGTGATCGACGGCACCGTCAACGGTCTGGCCGCGGCTGTCGGCGGGCTCGCGCGTGGCCAGGTGCGGTCGCAGACCGGACGCATTCGCGACTACGCGATCGTGATTCTGACCGGTGCTTTCATCCTGGCGCTATGCCTCGTGCTCGGTAGGGTGTAGCGCGCGTTCGGTGGTGGAGTGTTTGGGTGCCGTTGGCATTCGGGACATGCCCTGGCTGACCATCACGATCTTCCTACCCGCCGTCGGAGCGGTGCTGCTTGTGCTGCTGCGCCAGGCGGGGGGCAAGGTCGCCAGGGTCGTCTCGCTGGCCGTCACTGTGCTCACGGGCATCCTCACCGCCGCTCTCCTCACCGCCTTCAACGACAGATCGGCGAGCTTCCAGCTTGCCGATCCGGCCACAACGTGGATCCCCGCCCTCGGTGTCTCGTTCCGTGTCGGGCTCGACGGCATCAGCGTGTGGCTCTTCGCTCTCACGGCCTTGCTCTCCATCGTAGCCGTGCTCGGCGCCTGGACGGGGGTCACAGAGCGTGTCGCGGCGTTCTACGCCTGCCTGCTGGCGCTTGAGACCGCGATGCTCGGCGTCTTCGCCGCTCTGGACGTCGTGGTGTTCTACGTGTTCTGGGAGGCAATGCTGGTGCCGATGTACTTCATCATCGGCGTCTGGGGCGGAGAGGGTAGGCTCTACGCCGCTATCAAGTTCCTGCTCTACACGCTGCTGGGCGGCGTCCTCATGCTGGCCGGTGTGGCCCTGCTCTACTGCAGTCTCCCGGAGGGCTTGCGGACGTTCTCGATCCCCGAGCTGCTTGCGAGAGCCCCGGCGATAGACGCGAACCGCCAGCTCACGCTCTTCCTGCTCTTCGGCATCGCGTTCGCTATCAAGGTGCCGCTGTTTCCGTTCCACACATGGCTCCCGGACGCTCATGTCGAGGCCCCAACGTCCGGAAGCATCATCCTGGCGGGCGTCCTGCTGAAGATGGGAGCCTACGGCTTCATCAGGTTCTGCATCGGGATGTTCCCCGCCGCGTCGCAGGCCCTCGCACCTCTCATGATGTGGCTCGCCGTGGTGGGCATCATCTACGGCGGCGCGACGGCCATGTGGCAGCGCGACATCAAGCGGCTTGTGGCGTACTCCAGCGTTTCGCACTTAGGGTTCGTGATGCTCGGCCTGTTCGCGTTCAACACCATCGGCGTCCAGGGCGCGGTGTTGCAGATGGTGAACCACGGGCTGTCGACTGGCGGCCTGTTCCTCCTGGTTGGGATGATCTACGAGCGCCGTCACACCAGAATGGTCGACGATTACCGGGGCCTTTGGGATGAGATGCCGCTCTACTCGCGCGTCTTCTTGGTCGTCGCTCTCTCGTCAATCGGACTGCCGGGCCTCAACGGCTTCGTCGGCGAGTTCATGACCCTGGCAGGCTCGTTCTGGTCAGCCCATCCTCTCGGCGTCACTTGGGCGTTGCTCGCCGCGACGGGTGTCATCATCGCGGCGTGCTACATGCTTTGGATGTTCAAGCGCGTCTTCTACGGCGAGGCGCGGGAGCGACCGGGCGGCCCGATGCCGGACATGAGGCCCATCGAGACGACAGCGGCCGCGCTCCTATTGGTGGGCATCTTCTGGCTCGGCATCTCGCCCTATCGCCCGGTGCTCCGTAGCATCGAGCCCGCCGCGCAGGCCGCGGTGGATCGCTTTGAGGAGTTCACGGGTGGACCCCAGACGCCGGTGGGCGCAACGGCGCCTGCAGGCCGCGCCGTGAAGGCGTTCGCGGTTGAGGCACCTGAGGTCCAGATGCTCGGGGGTAGTGAGGTCGGCCCCGAGGGGGGTGAGGCCCCGTGACCGACTCAGGCACAGCCACCGTTGGAGCCATTGATCTCGGCGCGGTGCTCCTCATCCTGATTCTGACGCTCTTCGGCCTCGCGTCGATCGTGGTCGGCGCCTTCTTCCGTCGGCGCGGCCGCTTCATGGCCGCTTGGCTCAGCGCGGTCGGCTTCATCGCGGCCTGCGCGGTCTGCGCGGTATCGATCGGGCGGGGAGAGCGGGCCGAGGGCTTCGGTGGGGTCTATGTCCTCGATGACTTCACATTCGGGCTCGTGCTCCCGTGCGCCATCTCCGGGCTCCTAACCGTCCTGCTCGGGCTGCGGTTCCTTCGCGGCCTGAGGCACGGCGCGGGCGAGCTGTGTGGGCTGCTGCTCCTGGCGACCGCGGGGATGGCCGTCATGGCCGGCGCGCAGGACCTGATTGTCGGCTTCTTCGGGCTCGAGCTCATGTCTATCCCGCTCTACGTCCTAGCCGGTTACTCGCGTGAGGACAGACGCTCGAACGAGGCAGGTCTGAAGTACCTGATGATCGGCAGTGTCAGCAGCGCGGTGATGATCTACGGGCTCGCCCTCGTCTACGCCGCGTTCGGAACCGCGAACCTCGCTATCCTCTCGCACTCGCGGCTGTCTCCGCCGACCGCTCCCGGAGGAGAGAGCCTGCAAGTCGGGCTCGCGGCCACGGGTATGGCGCTCACCGTCGTCGGGCTGGCGTTCAAAGCCGCCCTGGCGCCGTTTCATATGTGGTGTCCCGATGTCTACGAGGGGTCGGCGACCCCAATCACCGCGTTCCTCTCGGTCGGCCCGAAGATCGCGGCGCTCGGGCTGCTCTTCCGCGCGCTGTTGATCGGCTTCGGCCCGCTCGCCGTGTGGTGGCTCCAGCCGGTCGCGGTCCTGTCCGCGCTAAGCATGACCGTAGGGAACCTCGGTGCGCTCCAGCAGACCAAGGCCAAGAGGATGCTCGCATACTCAAGCATCGCCCACGCGGGCTACATGCTGATGGCCGTCGTCGCCGGCGGAGCTATGCAGGTTGCGGGCGCCTCCGGGCTTGGCGAGACGGCTGTCGCCCTGGTGTTCTACGCGCTCGCCTACGCGTTCATGGGCGTCGGTGCATTCGCGGTGGTGTCGAAGCTCTGTCGAGACGATCGGGACGATGTTGATATCGACCGCTTCCGCGGCCTCGCCGCGAACCACCCCTGGTCCGCCGGGGGGCTGGCGCTGTTCATGATCTCACTGACGGGGATCCCCATCACCGCCGGGTTCTTCGCAAAGGCGGTGCTCTTCCTCGTGGCCGCGGACGCGGGCGTGCTGTGGCTCGTCGTGGTGGCGGCGCTGAACAGCGTGGTGTCGGCCTTCTATTACCTGCGGCCCGTGGCCCTGACCGTCATGCACGAGGAGGACGACGACGCGCGCGCCGCTTGGGCGCCGACCGCCGGCGCGTCGTGGGTGATGATCCTCTCCGCCGGAGGCGTGGTTCTGCTCGCATTCTTCCCTCGCTTGGTGCTCGATGCCGCAAGCGCCCTGGCGAAGTCGATCGTCCCGTAGGCTCCCTCTACCTCCGGGAGAGGGCCGGGGTGAGGGCGGCTCACACGCCACGTCCCGCTCGCATCGCACCCCCGCCTACCCCTTCGCCGCCTCCCGCTTTGCTCTCAGCGGGTCGACGTTCAGCGCCGCACAGCACGCCACCATCATGATGTCCTCCGCGGTGGCGCCGCGCGACAGATCGAACCCGGGGTACGCGAGCCCCTGGATGAGCGGCCCGTACGCCTCGGCCTTCCCGAGGCGCTGCGTAAGCTTGTACGCGATGTTCCCGGCGTCCAGGTCGGGGAAGATGAGGACGTTCGCCTTCCCCGCGACCGGCGAGCCCGGGCACTTCCGCTCGCCGACGGACGCGACGAGGGCCGCATCGCCCTGAAGCTCCCCGTCGATTACGATGTCCGGCCTCCGCTCGCTCACGAGCGCGGTAGCCTGGACCACCTTGTCCACGTCGGGGTGCTCGGCGCTGCCCTTGGTGGAGAAAGATAGCATGGCGACGCGCGCCTCGGCCTCTAGGTAGAGCGGACAGTTGTCGGCCGTGGAGATCGCGATGTCGGCGAGCTGCTCTGCAGTCGGGTTGGGCACCACCCCCGCGTCGGCGTACAGGAGGCCCCCATTAACGCCGAACTCGGTGTGCGGGCTGACCATGATGAAGTTGCTCGACACCGTCTTGAGACCGGGCGCCGTGCCGCAGCAGTACAGCAGCGCGCGTACGACGTTCGGTGTCGAGTTCACCGCGCCGGCCACGTCGCAATCCACGTCGCCCGCCGCCATCATCGCGGCGCCGAAGTAGAGCGAGTTGGTCGTGATAAGGTTCATCGCCTCGTCCATCGTCATGCCCTTGGCGGCACGGCGCTGGTGCAGAAGCTGAGCGTACTTGCCCGCGTTCGCGGAGGTGGCCGGGTCCACGATCTCGGCTGAGCCGAGGTCGGCGCCGACCGACTTACCGAGGGCCGCGACCTTGTTCGGGTTACCCAGGACAACAACGGTGCCAATGCCTTCCTTGACGATCGCCTCGGCGGCCTCGAGGGTGCGCTCGTCGGCGCCTTCCGGCAGCACCACCCGCTTCCGTAGCTTCCTGGCTCGATCGAAGATGCTCTGCGAGATCGCGTCCATTGCCTGGTCTCCTGGGTGGGAAGTTATCTGGCGCCGCGGCTGTGCCGGCGTCCCTAAGCTCTTTGCCCGTAGACTCGCGCGGGGTACACTTTGTGCACTCCCGCCCATGCCTTGGTGCGGATCCGGCCCATCGGCATCTCGGGGAAGATGGACTTGAGGTGCCGGCAGATCGTCGCGTGCAGCAACGTCCTATCGCGCACGAAGTCACCGTCCGGAGGCACCAGTTCACCTTCCGCGACGAAGCTGCGCTCGGGATCGGGGCGGAACTCGCCGTGCAGCCTGTACTGCGCGCCTTCACCGCGATCGAGCCGCCAGTGGAACAGCCGTGCCGCCTTTCCGCGGCGGTCCGGCGTCGTATGACGCTTCGTAGGCGTCTTCAACCGGCGCGGGCCGCGGCGAGAAGCTGCCAGCGGCACCAGCCTGAGCGCGTGCCCAACCGGCACTTCCTCCACGAGCACCCCGGCGTGAGCCACGAGCGCGCCCAGCGACTCCCGGTCGTACAGCGCGATGAAGGGCTCTCCGCCCTCGGCCTCCGTCACGGCAAGAGGGTCAACAGGCGAGGTCGTCAGGATCGCGGACAAGACCGCGCCGGGCGGCAGGGACTCACGGAACGACGCAACCTGCTCGCCGGTCAGCGGGCTGCGCTCTCGCCGCAGCACCGCCGCGGAGGGAAGACTGCACAGCCCCTGCTGGGCCAGGCCCCGAAGCTCGAGGCCCAGCGAGCTCTCGTCCGCCGAGTCTATTCTGCGCCAGCCCAGGACGCCCACGATCGCGCTCGAGACCTGGTACGCCTGCGCCGGGGCGGCGCCGATGAGGGCCTCGACCGCGGCCGCGGACACCGCCGCTCTCTGCTTCTCGAGTGCTCGTGTTGCCGATCTTGCCGACAGTGTGCGAGACATCAGTGCCCCCGAGGCGCGTTGACAGGCGCGCGGCGCCGTTCGGCGCCCCGCGCGAGCGCCTACTCACCGTTCTCCGCGTCTCCTCCGGCCACCTGCGGAGACCGCTCGGGGCGATGCGGGCCCCCGGCCAGCATGTCGCGAAGCCTGCCAAGCTGCCCGTCGTCTCCCATGACGATCAGCGTGGAGCCGGGCTCGATCCGCAGGCTCCGGGGCGGGTTGACGGTCACTCCGCCGTCGGGGGCGACGCATCCGACCACTATCGTCCCGCTGTCGGCAAAACAGTGTGTTTCACGCAGCACCTTGCCCGCGACGCGCGACCCCGGCTCGACCGGCACCGACTCCAGCCTGACCGTCGCTTCACCCGCCTCCATCGCCACGTCGAGGAACTGCAGCACCTCGGGCTGGACCAGCATCGTCGCCATCCGAGCGCCCGCGATGTCGTACGGTGACAGCACGTGCGTCGCCCCCGCGCGACGCAGGAGCCTGGCTTCCGTGTCACCGGTCGCCCGGCAGACAAGCGGGATGTCCGGCTTCAAGTCCCGCACGGTGAGCGCGAGTGTTATGTTGTCGTTGTCGGTCGCCAGTGCGCCGATCACGCCGGCCGCGCGATCCAGTCCGGCCTGAAGCAGCACATCCTCGTCCGTCGCGCCCCCCTCGAGGGCCGCGAACCCGTCGTGCTGTGCGCGTTCGACGGAATCCGCGAGTTTGTCAACCACCAGGACGCTGATCCTGGCGTCGGCCAGGCGCGCGGCCGCGGACCGCCCCACCCGACCGTACCCGCACACGATGACGTGTCCATTCATACTCGCCAGCCTCCGCTCCAGCCTGCGCCTCCGAATCGCGCCGCCCAGGTGTCCCTCCAATATGTACGACGTCAGGAGCGTCGCGGCGTAGACGGTGACGAGCATGTTCGCCGCGAGGAACGCGACGGTGAAGACCCGGCCGGCCGCGGAGAGCGGCCGCACCTCGCCGAACCCAACCGTGGTGACGGATATGACCGCCATGTAGAGCGACTCGAGGAACGACCAGTCCCGCTCGATGGCCCAGTACCCCAGCGCTCCGGCCACCACTGAGGCGCCCAGTAGACCCACGACGACGAGCGGCCGGGCGTCGTGTCTACGCCCCGCCGCCCTGCCCCGGCCTGTAATGGTCGATCCCCTCATCTCTCCTCACGGTTTCAACGACGGCAATCCGCCGAAGGTTGAGCGAGCCCCTGCCGGGAAACCAGTCCCGGCCCGGTCTCCAGGCCCGGCGCCGCTATTGGAGGTGTGCCCAGACGTGCTCCCGCGTACGCCGAATCTGCCGTGCTTGAGGGTCCCCCCGTTCGCCACTGACGAGCGCGTGAACGTCGACGGACTGGACCCGGACGCCTTCCGCCCGTGGCCTGAGACTGAGGTGGCCATCACCGACCCGGACGGCACTACCTGGAGGCCGGTACCGGAGGGCCTGGCCGCCGGCTCGGAGGCCGAGGCCCGCTTCTTCACACACGAGACCCACCCGCTCGCCGGACGCGAGGTGCGCGACGTCGCGCTCGATTCGGCGGGCACCCTCTGGATCGCCACCGACCGGGGCGTCACGCTCTTCGACCGCCGCGATGGCTGGCGCACGCTTCGAGGCAGCGACGGAATGCCCATCGAGGACGTCAGGAGGATCCTCCTTCGGCCTAACGGCGAGCGCTGGTTCGCTACCTCCCGCGGCGTCGTTCGCCTCGCGGACGGGCGTTGGTCGCTGTTCGCGGGGAGGCGCTGGCTGCCCGATGACGACACTGTCGGGCTGGCGGCGGCCAGGTCTGACACGGTGGCCGTGCTGTGCCGGTCCGGCGCCACAACGGGGATCCGTACCAGCACCACGACCCTGCGCCAGAAGGCGGACGCCATCGAGGCCGCGATCCGAACTCGTCACTGCCGCCTCGGGTACGTCAGCGACTGCCGACTTGTGGGCCCTGGCGACACATCAGGCCACTCGTACGAGGCGTCCGACAACGATGGGCTCTGGACCGCGGTCTACTTGGCCGCCGAGGCGTTCCGGTTCGCTATCACCGGTGAGCACGAGGCGCGCGCGTTCGCGGCGGAGTCATTGGAGGCGCTGCTCCGGCTGGAGGAGGTAACGGGGATCCCCGGCTTTCCTGCCCGCGCCGTCGTGGGCGTGGACGAGCCCGACGTGACGAGGTCCGGGGGAGAATGGCACGAGTCCCCGTGCGGTCGATGGCTCTGGAAGGGCGACACGAGCTCGGACGAGCTCAACGGGCACTACTTCGCGCTCCCGCTGTACTACGAGCTGGTCGCCGACACAGCCGAGAAGGTCCGGATCAGGCAGGTCCTGCGCAGGATCACTGATCACCTACTCGAGCACGACTTCTGCCTGTCCGACGTGGACGGCCGGCCGACCCGCTGGGCTGTCTTCACGCCGCAGGCCCTCAACCAGTCTGCCAATTGGGGCCTCGAGCGCGGTCTGAACTCGCTTTCAATGCTGAGCTTCCTGAGAGTGGCCCACGCGGTCTGCGGCGACGAGCGCTACGCCAACGCGCTCGATTTCCTCGTCCGGCGACACCACTACGCGCTGAACACAATCGACCAGAAGATCATGCTCCCGGGCGAGGTCAACCACTCGGACGACGAGCTGTCCTTCCTCGCCTACTACCCGCTGTTCATGTACGAGAGCGACCCTGACCTCCTTGCTCTCTACCGACTCAGTATGGAGCGAACCGCCCGCTGCGAGCTCCCCGAACGGAACCCCCTGTGGAACTTCATGGCCTCCGTGGCTCTTGGTCGGCCCGTCGGCCTCTCCGACGCGGTCGCGACGCTCATGGAGATCCCCACCGACAGAGCGCGCTGGGCGGTCGATAACCGAGGCAGGACCGATGTGGCGCTCTCGTGGCTGCCCGAGCGCGGCGGAAACGCGGAGGGCCGGAGCGTGCTGCCGTACTCCGAGAACGGCATGACCAAATGGAACGGCAATCCGTACGAGCTGACCCGCGGCGGAGACGGCACCACTGAGGACGACGGCGCCGCCTACCTTCTGCCCTACTGGCTCGGCCGCTTCCACGGCCTCATCGACGACTAGGCGTCCGGTCCCTCGCCTCCCAGGACCTGCCGCAGCCTCTCATACAGCTCTTGCGGACGGTACGGCTTCTGCAGGAAGCCCGCCAGGCCCTTGCCCACGAACCGCGTGATCGCGTCCTGCTCATTGAAGCCGCTCGAGAGTATGACCTTCACGTCCGGGCTGATGGCCCGCAGCTCGCGGAATGCCTCTTCGCCGCCCATCCGCGGCATCGTCATGTCGAGCAGAACGGCCGCTATCTTGTCGGCGTGCTCCCTGAACACGTCGATCGCCTCCTGACCGTCCTCGGCCAGCAGAACGTTGTACCCCGCCATGGTGAGAGCCGCTTCGGCTACCTGTCTGACGCCGGCCTCGTCGTCCGCGACAAGCACGGTGCCCCTCAGACTCGTCACGGATGCCGGCGCCGCGCCGCCGGCGGATCCCGGCTCCGGAGCCTCGACTTCCGCGCACGGGAACAGCACCTTGAACGCCGAGCCACCGCCCGGCTCGCTGTACACCTTGAGCGCCCCGCCGTGTCCACGTACGATCCCCAAGACCGCGGCCAGGCCGAGCCCGCGCCCGTGGAACTTGGTCGTGAAGAACGGGTCGAAGATCCGCTTCTTAGTGTCTTGGTCCATCCCGCAACCCGTGTCCGAGACCTCAAGAAACACGTACTGCCCCTCTGCCAGATCCTCGTCCATGAACACGGTCTGCAGATAGCGACCGTCCACCCGCTGCGCGCCTGTCGCGACCGTGATCACGCCCGGTTTGTCCTCTAGAGCGTCCGACGCGTTGGTGAGCAGGTTCATCACTATCTGGCGGATCTGCGTCGCATCCCCCATCACCGGCGGCAGATCGGGGTCAAGCAGGCACCTCACGGTGGCCCGCTTGCTTATCGAGGCACTGACGAGATGGCGCATCTCATCGACCAGAATGGAGAGGTTCAGCGGCTGTACCACGAACCTCCCCCTGCCGGAGTAGGCCAGCATCTGCTTCGCGAGCTCCGACGCACGCACGGCCGCGGTCTCGATGTGCTCGACCGCCTGCCTCGCCGGAGACTCCGGGGGTAGCTGCAAGAGCGCTAGCGACGCGTTCCCTAGGACGCCCATCAGCATGTTGCTGAAGTCGTGCGCGATGCCTCCCGCCAGCACCCCGAGGCTCTCCAGCTTCTGAGCGTGCTGGAGCTGGGCTTCGAGTTTCAGCCGATCCTCCTCCGCGCGCTTCGCCCCGGAGAGGTCGGCTAGAACGCACACGGCGCCCGCCGCCGGCCCGCCCACCGCCGCGGCATACAGCGCGCAACGCACCTCGTCGCCATCAGCCCTGGAGACCGTGACGTCGACGCCCTCCACGCTGCCGCCGGCGGCCACCCGCGCGGCAAGCCGCTCGACGGACGGCTCACCCTCAACCGGGCTCAGCGGCAGGGGCCGGCCGAGCACCTCTCCACCCTTCGTGCCCATCAGGCGTTCCGCCGCCGGGTTGCGAAGGCCCACCACTCTCCACCCCGGGTCCAGGTCTATGATCGGCAGCGGAACGGCCTCCAGGACCGCGTGCAGCGACTCGACGGCCCTCCGCAGGTCGCCTTCCGTGTTCTTCCGGTCCGTGATCACCTGGAAGTACACCAGCAGCCCGCCCCGACGTGGGTGCGCCCTAATGCTGTACCAGTTGGCGTACGGCTCAACGCCGAAGTAAGCCTCGAACGTGACCGTGCGCTCCTCCCGGATCGCCCGGCTGTACTCTTGCTCGAACAGCGACCCTGCAGCTTCCGGGAACGCCTCGAACAGGGGCTGCCCCAGGATGTCCGCGGCCGTGCGGCCCAGCAGCCTTTCCGCAGCCTGGTTGAAGTACAGCACTCGCAGCTCGGCGTCCAGCGCGATGAAGCCGTCGCTGATGCTCGCGAGGATCTCCGCGATCAGCGCGCTCGCTGCTTCGGGGTCGTGGTGGTCTTTGGCCAGGCCCAGCACGGCCTCGACGTCGGACCCGCACCACCCGTCAGGTCCATTCGAGGTCATGGCCTGCCTCCCGGTAGGCGTCCCGCGCGGGCCTCGCCCCGGTGACGCGCCGTGATAGCGGCAGTGCCTGCCGGCGCTTCTTACCGAGGTGCGCGGCACCCGGTTGCGGAACCGCTATTCTCAATGACGCTTCGGGGGTACCACCCATGTCACCTCTGCTGACCGACCTGCCGTTGCTGGGCCGCAAGCTGCTCTTCGGCAATCCCGACCGCACGGGCGTCACTATCAGCCCTGACGGCAGCAAGTTGGCCTACCTCGCGCCCGTGGACGGCGTTCTCAACGTCTGGGTCGCTCCGGCCGACAACCCGGCGGCGGCCCGGCCTGTCACTAAGGACACCCGCCGCGGGATCCGCCAGTACCTATGGACGTACACAGGCGAGCACGTCATTTACCTCCAGGACCGCGACGGCGACGAGAACTGGCACGCCTACCTCGCGAACGTCACCACGGCGGAGCATACCGACCTCACGCCCATTGAGGGAGCCCGCGCTCAGATCGAGGCGGTCAGCCATCTCCATCCCGAATCCGTGCTGATAGGCCTCAACGACCGCGACGCGCGTTACCACGACCTGTACCGGGTTGACCTGGCAACCGGGGAGCGCTCACTCGTCTTCGCGAACGAGGGCTTCGCGGTACTCGTCACTGACGACGACTACCGGATCAGGATGGCCGTCAATGTTCGCCAGGACGCTTCAGTTGAGTGGCATAAGCCCGGCGCCGGGGGAGAGATGGAGTGCTTCGCCCGGGTTGAGCCGGACGACACCATGACAACCGTCCCCATCGCTACCGACGCCGAGGGCGACGTCGTCTACCTCCTCGACAGCCGCGGCCGTGACATGTCCGCCCTGGTCGCGTTGCGCCTGGCCGACGGCCACACCACGCTGATCGCGGAGAGCGACCTCTCCGATATCGGGCACGTGCTCATCCATCCGACAACGCGCGCTGTCCAGGCCTATCGCACCTGCCGCGAGCGCGCCCGGTGGCACGCGGTGGACCCGGCGTTGGAGGCTGACCTCCGCCATCTGCGGGCCCTCTGCGACGGCGACTTCCACATCGTGGGTCGCACGCTTGCGGACGACCTATGGATCGTCGCGTATGATGTCGATGACGGACCGGTGCGCTTCTACCTCTACGATCGCGGAGCCCGCGAGGCCCGGTACCTCTTCAGCAACCGCGCCGAGCTCGAGGGCCTGTCCCTCGCGAAGATGCGACCCGTGACGGTTACAGCGCGCGACGGGCTCGAGCTCGTCTGCTACGTCTCGCTGCCGCCGGGCGCTGCGCCGGACGGCGGCCTGCGGCCCGCCACCCCGTTGCCCACCGTGATGGGCGTGCATGGCGGGCCGTGGTCTCGGGACCACTGGGGCTACAGCCCCAACCACCAGTGGCTCGCGAACCGCGGCTACGCGGTCGTCAGCGTGAACTACAGGGGATCGAGCGGCTTCGGCAAGGCCTTCCTCAACGCGGCTAACCGCGAATGGGCCGGCAAGATGCACGACGACCTCATCGACGTGGCCGAGTGGGCTGTCGCGGAGGGGATCGCGGCGCGGGGCCGGATGGCTATCATAGGGGGAAGCTACGGGGGGTACGCGACGCTCGTCGCGCTGACCTTCACGCCGGACGCGTTCGCCTGTGGTGTGGACATCGTCGGCCCGTCGAATCTGCTGACGCTGCTGCGCAACGTGCCGGAGTACTGGACACCGATACTGCCCACGCTGCGAGACCGCGTCGGAGACGACACGACCGACGAGGGCAGGCGCCTCCTCGAATCGCGCTCGCCCCTCACTAGGGTGGGCGACATCCGCAGGCCGCTTCTGATCGGCCAGGGCGCCAACGACCCGCGCGTCAAGCAGCAAGAGTCGGACCAGATCGTCGCGGCCATGACCGAGCGCGGCATACCGGTGACCTACGTGCTGTACCCGGACGAGGGCCACGGGTTCGCCAGGCCTGAGAACCGCATCTCGTTCTTCGCGGTGGCCGAGGCGTTCCTCGCGCGTGAGCTCGGTGGTAGGTGCGAGCCGGTCGGCGACGACTTCCTCGGAAGCACCATCACTGTGCCGTCGGGAGCGGAGCAGATCGCGGGGCTGACTGAGGCGTTGGGCTCGCGGTGACCGCGAGCGGGAGGCCGTGCATGAACGACTGCCGGCAGGGCGCCGTAGCGCCCTGCCCTGACATCGAGCTCAAGCTCCGCGCGCAGGCCCACGACAGCGCGGCGGAGGCCGAAATGACCCGGCGCGTCAGGCTCGCGCTCGAGGGCGTCGCTCCCATACTGGCACCGCCCCAGACGGGTGACGATCTCATAGCGCTGGCACTCTACCAGATCACGCAGGCCGAGGGCAGGCTCCTCAAGTCGTGGGATGGCACCTGCCCGCTCGATTGCTACCTCGCCGTCGTCGCGGCGCGCGTCTGCGTCGACGAACTCCGCCGGTGGCAGCCCGCGGCCTCACCGCCCGCTGATGCCGGCGTGTCCCACCCGACCGACCTCTCGGTCGCGCGCCATGTGGCGGGAGCGCCACTTGACGCGGCGGCCGGCGCGCACTTCGCGTCTTGTGCCCGATGCGGCGAGCTGCTGCGAGCCGCCCTTGGCGGATGCTCTAGTGGCCGGCAGAGCTGGCAGCCTGAGCAACCGGCGCCCGTGGCGCCGCCCGTGACGGAGGGAACCTGAAGTGAGCCTTCTGGATGACCTGTCCCGCGGTGTCCGTAGCGTGACCGACTCGCTGAGCCTCGAGGCGTCCAAACACTCGCTGAGGGGGCAGATCGCCGATGAGGAGGAGGCCATCTGGCGCGTCTATGCCCAGATGGGCCACCGAGCCCTCGAGCTCCTCAGCGCCGGCGCGATCCGGGACTCAGCCCTGGCCGACCTCGCCGCCCAGGTGCCGCCCCACCAGGAGCGGATCGACGAGCTGAAGCGCCAGGTGGAGGAGCTCGACCGCTCCCTCGGCGGCCCACCTCCCTCTCCCTCCGGCGCCGGGGCGGGGTGAGGGCGGCTAGCCCTCGCCCAGGCCCCAGCCTATCCGGCCGCTAACGTGCCTCCGGCGCTGCACGCTTCAGGCTGTCTGCACGGCAGCGTGGACAGCGCCTCCCGCAGCTCGCGCACTTCCGCGAGCACCTGCTTGAGACTGGCGCCGCCGATCTCATCGCCTTCCAGAAGTCGCTCCTCCAGCCGATCGGCGCGCTGCTCCAGCCGCGCCTGCGACCGCCAGAACATGACGAGCACCATGGCCGCGGCGACGGCAGGCAGCCCGTACTGCCCCACCTCTTGCACCAGCTCGTGCATCATGCCGCCCCACCTCCGCTCCGGCAGGCGCCGTCCTCTTCGCGGTCTGTCGTGTCGGCCGCGCGCTCCAGGGACATCAGTTCGCGCAGCATGGCCGCTGACTCAACCGGGAGCAAGGGCCTCAGCCGCTCGCCCTCGCGTACCATCGGTCCGGCGGTGTGCCCGAGCACGTTGGCGACCAGGTCCCGAAGCGCGCCGCTGATGCTGAGGCGATCGCCCGAGTCCTGTGTGGTCAAGCCGGCCCCCCCTCGCCAACGGCCGCGATCGAGACCGTCAGAGCGTCGTCCACAGCCGCCTGGATCTCCGCTCCGTGGTCGGCGAGCAGCGCCGAGATCTGTTGCTCGCGGACCAGGTTGCCCACCGCCTCGGCGACGTACACCTTCACAGCGTCCGCGTATCCCTCGTCAACGTCGAACTGCAGCGTCACTTTGGCCACTCAGACCACCCTCCTCACCCGTTGATGCTGCGCGCGAGCTCTACCCACGTCGTGCCCGTGACCTTCATCAGCATGATCTTGTCGTACGACGATCCGAGCACGCAGTCCCCGGCCAGACGCAGCGTCGAGCCGTCCTTCACGGTCACGTCTCGCGCCGATGACTCCGTCGACAGGATCAGCATGTCGCCCACGTCCCCACCGCTGATCGTGTCCAGGTCGTCGGATGACGCGCCGCCTTCGGTGTCGACCGTGTGGAACGTGCGGCTCGCCGTGATCGCGCCGCTGGAGATCGCTACCGCGGTGCCCGCGAAGCCCAGGAACTTGCCCACTGACAGGCTGTCGTCAGTCTTGAGGACGTCTGCCGCCCCGCGGTATAGGTTCACATCGCACGCACCGGCGCCATTGTCCCAGCCGAGCTTGCCGGTGCTCAACACCGTCAGCTTCTCGGTCGGCGCCGCTACGCCGATCCCCACCTTATCACTGCCGCCGTCGACACAGAGAAGGTACTGGTCCGTGTCGCCTTCGACGCGCAGGTCCCTGTCGAGCCCTTGCTCGTTGAGCACGACCTGGGCCCTGTCGCCCCACTCGAGGCGAAGCATCTCGTTCGACTCGACCGGGGTGTCCGTGTTGGTGCCCCCGAACCACTTGTGGACGCCGACGGGATTCGTGACCCCTTGCTCCGGAGCGTTGCATTGTCCCAGCGACATCATCTGGCTGGCGGGCGTCCCGCCCGTCTTCCAGCCCCCGCTCTTCCATCGCGTCACCGGCGTGTACTGGTCGTATGACGACGTCGCCGGCGCGTCGTTGGTCGACGAGAAGCCAACGGTCGCCGTGGTCTCGCGCTGGTCGTAGAAGGACCGAAGGAGCACTGACCCATACTGCCCGTAGGCATCGATTGACAGGATCTGTGTCCACGCGCCGGCGCCCTTCCGGACATACAGCCGGAAGGTCGGGTTGTTGTTATCCATCGGATCGGACACGATCGCGTGCCTCTGCTCTTGGTCCGCCGACCCTGTCCACCCGTGACCCACGAACTCCAGGGTGGGTGCCACCTGGCGTGGCACGCCCCCGGTCGCCGCTGTGCTGTTACGTAGCTGCAGGCCGCTGGTGCCGGGCAGTGTCCCTCCAAGCCCGTCCATCTGCGACCGTACCGTGTCGTTGGTCGCCAGAACGTTCGCCTCGGACCTGAACAGGTTCACGTCCACAGCGCCCGAGCCGTTGTCCCACCCGAGCTTGGCGCCGCTCGCCAGCGTCAGCTTCTCACCCGGGCTCGCTACCCCGATCCCAACCATGTCCGTCCCGGCATCGAGTACCAGCAATGCCGGGTCGCCGTCGCCCTCGAACCGCAGGTCACGGTCATCGCCCGCGTCGTTCCAGACCGCGCCTCCCTGCGCCACGGCGAGGGCTTGCGCTCCGCCGGGGTCGTGCAACGCCGACGGCCACGACCACCCCGCGCTCGAGGCCCCGGAGCGCACAACCTGTCCCTCAGTGCCGTTCTGGAGCTTTTCCGGGCCGACCACTCCGTCGGCGACCAAGCTGCCCGCGCTGACCGCTCCGGCTCCCAGTACGTGCACGTGGTCGGCCTTGGACGGCGCTGTGGCGCTGCCACCCGACGCCGACGTGCCCACCGGCTGGGGCGTGCTCGAGGAAAGCGACGGAGACCCATGCGTGTGATCGCCGCGAGCGTAGTTCGTGCTCGACCCCGCCGATGGCGACTGACCGTAAGTCGTCTCCGCCTGTACGCTGGACGATGGCGTACCCCCCGTCGACGCGGCGATCGTGAATGTCGAGTCCACCTGCGCGATGGTGACGTTTGATCCGGCCGCCAGCGTCACATCGCCGAAGGCCTGCGAGCCCCCGCTCTTCGCGACCGAGTGGACCCCCTGGTGCATGTGATCGGCGCGCGAGGCGTATGGGCTATCGCCCGGCATGGAGAAGTCCGCCACGAACATCGGGTCCAGCAGGTCGGAGAAGGCCTCGTGCCCGTGATCGGCCCGGGCGACGCTGTCGGATTCCCCTTCCAGCCCTACTGTGCCACCCAGAAGGGCCGCCGCGTCCGTCTTGACGCCGTGCGTGTGGTCGTCGCGCGACGGAGCGTCCCCGGTCCCGGCCTGGCCGCTCGAGCCCGCCGTCAGTTCCGCCGGTGCCTCCGTCGACAGCGTGGGGGTGCCGTGGGTGTGGTTGCCCCGCGAGTACTCCGAGGACGTGCCCGCCGCCGGCGACTGCCCATAGCCGGTCTCCGATGTGACCGCATCGGACGGCACGCCGGGGTCGCCGCCCGTTCCGACGTCGTTCCAGGCCGTGCCGTCGTTCGTGTACTGCCACTTGTCGGTGCTGTCGTTGTACCGTAGCGCCGGTTGCGGCGACACCCCTACGCTCGCGTAGATCGTGCGATTGCCGCTCGTACCGTCGCCGATCGTGAACGTGCTCGACCGAGTGCCTGTCACCGACTTCGACGTGAGCCCGTCGTGCCCGTGTCCGGTCGTGGCGCTGAACGCCACTCGGGCCTCAGGCACCGGACGATCCTGGATCCCCGATCCCGCGACCAGCATGGGCAGGAACGCCAGCTTCGGCTTCAGCGGTGGATCGTTGTTCACACTCGTGACGCCCGATCCGTCGGCGACCGCCGATGCCAGCAGTACCGACGGCTGACTGCCCGGCGGGTCGGAGCCGGCGGTCGTGTAGAACGTCCCGTCCTGCAGCAGGTACACCTTGCTCGTGGCGTTCGGCGCCACCGCGATCCCCGTGGTCACGAGGCTCTTCACCACCACGTGGCCCACCATCGCCCTGCCGTCCGCCACGTTCACCGACAGACCGGTGCCGGCGCTGACGGACAGGCCGGACACGACGCCGTCGCCGATCAGCTCGCGGAGCCCGCCCTCAAGCCGGTCCTCGATCCCCTGCATCTGATCCTCTGACCAGCCTAGGTTCGCGTTCAGCTTCTCCCGCACCGCCGGGGCCGTGTCCCCACTGGCGAACTCGGTGCCCGAGGGGATGTCGCGCGTGCTTCCCACGTTGCCCACCCTCCTTCACTGCGTCGACGACGCGACCCGTCACTCCCACGTCGCCCCGCCGTCTCCGGACATCACCTGCACCGTGTCCCCCTGCCGATCGTGGTAGCACACCACGAGTGTCGAGTCGGGCAGGGCGATTATGCCCGGCGTGGCCTCGGAGACGTCGCCCGAAGCGACCGTCCTGCTGTGCTCAAGGTCCAGGCTCACGCCGTCCGCGGTCACCCGCCCGCCGGTCAGCAGGATCGCGTCGTCTCTCCATGTCAGCAGCAGGAACGACCCGCGCTCCGCCAGAGCGCACAGCGCCGGATGCTTGTGCCCCTCGATCGTCATGGGCGAGCCCCCTTGCAACGAGTGGACGAGCGACTTCCGCGTGAGAGCCACGCCGGCGTCCGTCTGTGCCGCGACCAGCCGGCTTCCGTCTCCGAGCGCCGCCACCGTCGGGTAGAAGCCGTTCATCTCCGTCTCCGCACCATAGTCGCAGCCGGCGAACGCGAGCGCCCCGAAGGTCTTGTCTCCCCACTCCTGCCACCAGCGAGACGAGACTCTGGCGGCGCTGTTCCGGTCCCTCGCGAGCCAGCTCCCCGCACGCACCAGTCTGTCGATGGAGAAGTTGTCCAGGCGGACGTCCGCGGCCCCGGCGTCAGAGATGTCGATGGCGACTCCCAGCACGTTCAGAGGCTCCTCGACCTCTTCGGCGAGTACCTCGCGATCGTCCCACCGCATCCGCAGCACGCCGTCCTCGTGCACGACGTCGCAGCTATGTGGCGCCCCGCGCGGGTCCTCCTCCAGCCTCCCCACGTGCGTCCACGTCGCCGCCTCGATCGCCCACGGAGCCCCTGTCCGCCGGCGCGCGATCTTGTAGCTGAGCCCGGCGCCGCTGAGCATCACGCGCATCCATGCGTCGTCGCGACCCTGGATGGGCTCCAGCTCGAGCACGTCGATGTCGAAACACCAGCGGCCGCAGCGTCCGGTCGCGTAGTCGTTGTAGACGTCCGCCGGTGAGCCGATCATCATCCAATGGCTCCCCCTGTGCTCGACACAGACGGCCCCGGCCTGGAACGTCCACCCGAACGCGCCCGAGCCCACCGGGACGTCCTCGAAGTCGTCCGACCACAGCGGGTGGTACGGCCTCAATGCGCCACCTCCAGCCTCTCGGCGCTACCCGAGCACCACCGACGGGTCGTACAGCCCGTCCTTGCCCACCATGAAGTACCGTAGCGTGTGGCCGCCGTCGCCCTTGCTCGTCAGGTGCACTCCGCCCGCCAGCCCCATCGCGGTAGCTGTGATGAGTGTCTCTTCGCCCCACCGCCACTGAGCCGTCGTCACCCGCTGGACGGCTACCGTCGTGTCGGCCGCGCCGCGCGCAAGCTGCTCCAGCGCCCTTCCAAGAGCCGCCTCGCGATCCATGGCTGTCCCCCTTGAGGCAATGGGCTTCAGCCCATTGTACGGACGGGCCGCATGGGGGGAACCGGCCGGAGGCCGGTGGGTCCCCAACCGGCCCCACACGTCTCACCCTCACACCGGCTCGACGCTGTACACCGTCCGCGACATGCGCGGAAGAAGCACCGTGTCCATCGCCCTTACGGTAGCCGTCACGCCTTCGAGGTCGACCGCGTCCCCCGGGAACACCGTGGGCACGAACGGCGCCTCGAACGCGATGCGCCGGCGGAACCGCGTGGCCTCATCGGCCAGTGTCCTGCAGACCCAGTTGACCGCCTCCTGCGTGATGAGTGCGCTGTCGACCCAGATGAGCAGCCGCCTCTCGCCCACGTAGCGCTCACACTCGGGGTCGTTCTGGCTGGAGTAGTCGATGTAGTAGGCCGTCACCGCCTTGCCGCCCGCGGCGCGCCCAATGACATAGATCTCGTTCGCGAACCCGGATTCGTCGATCTCGTCCGCGGCCCGGTACGCCGGGTAGACCAGTCCCATCGGGTCGGTGGTGTAGCTGAATGCCGCGACCACGGCGGCCTCATCGGGCGGCGGCTCGTAGTGGAACCTACCGTGGCGGTCGAAGTACATGTCCCAGCCCGAGTACGACCGGCGGATGTACTCGATGAACTCGGCCACCGTCTGCCCGTTCCGCGGCTGGTAGAGCGGCCCCCGATCGTCGGTGCCGACCGGCAGGTGATACTCGTCACCCTCGATGACCAGGTCGCCCTCACCGACCCCGGCCCCGGTCACCAGCTCCTCGACCACCTCGCTGTGCACCCGGCCGTCGAACGCCGTAGCGTTGGAGAGCCGTGCGTTGCGGAGCTTCTTGTAGAGATCCTCCGCGCTCACCCGCCACTGGGCGGCCTTGCCGGGCACGACCGCCGACTCGCCGGACAGTCCGGTGAACCTGCGCTCACCGTCGATGGTCAGCTCCACCCGCATGTTGCAGCGGCTCAGCTTGTCAGTGAATGTGCCGCCGCTGTTGTCGAGGACCGCGCTGAGCCGCGCGCTCGCGTCGTCGAGCGCGGCGTTCTCCCTGAGCTCCATCGTGTAGGCTGAGGCGTCAACGGCGGACGGCGACCTGACCCGGCTGTTCGCCGGGAACTGCACCCGCGCGTCGTAGACGTACCCCGGCTCGCCTTGCTCGCTCTCGATGTCGATGCGGTACGCGAACTGGTCCGCGGGCATCTCAAGCGGCAGACCGCGCGGTTCCTGTAGGAGCGTCAGTCGCCCCGACACACCGGGCTTCGGCTCGAGCTTGAGATCGCTTACGGGATCGCCTGTCGCCACGTACGGCAGCTTCAGCAGAGGGCTCTCAAGTGTCCCCGCTGACGCGAACGTCGGTGTTGACAGGTTGAAGGCGAACGCCCCGCCGGACTGCGCGACCCTGATCGGCGCCGAGCACGTACAGTACGTGTAGGTGACCTTGCCCTCGTCCTCGGTGTCCTGCTCCACCCGCAGCAGATCGGGCTCGACATACATGAACCCCTTGCCGCTCGCCCCCAGCACGGCTATCCGGTCGCTCTTGGCGGGCAGCACGACCACCCGGTGCCACTCGTTGTAGAACCGTGCTCCGGTATCGAGCACGGCGCCACGCGCGACGGGCTCGCAGAGGCCGGGACTGTAGTACAGGTAGGGCGGCTCCTGCCCGTCCTTCCAATCCGCGTCGCGGGCTCGGTACAGCGTGCCCGTCCCGTCCGCTGTCAGCGCCAGTCCGTAGCGCCTGCCGAACCATAGCGTCACGCCGGCCACACCGATGAACGTCGGCGGCGGCTCGTACAGGTAGAAGTGCAGCACAAACCCCTGGTTGCGCGCGTACTCCTTGTGGCTCTGCACCCACGGATCGCTGGCCGGGTAGACCTCGCCCTGCAGGATCGACTGCTTGTGTCCCAGCGGCCCAGCCGTCACCTCGGTCCACGTTCCCCAGTTCGTCTGGTAGTCAGCCACGAGGCAGTCAGCGGCATCGTACTTGGGCTCGAGCATGACGGTCTCCGATACGGGCTCGTAGACCATCTGCGTGGCCACCACTTGTTCCCAGTAGGTCCTGCACAGATGGACGATCGAGAACCCGGCCTCATCCAGGACTGTGTCGGGCTGATCGATGATGAGCGAGATGTTCACAGCCGTCCCCTCTCACGCTCGCACCCTCCAGGTTCTCTCGCCCCTCTCCCGCCGGGATGTGGCCGGGGTGAGGGCCGATCCGCCGCGCACTCCTCTCCCCGGGGAGAACGGCCGGGGGTGAGGGCGCTCCTACACCTTCCTCAAAACCACGATCCTGTTCGTGTTGGTGCCCTTGCGGTTGTTGCGGACCCCCCAGCAGTTCGCCGTCTTCGTGAACTCCTGGTCGTTGACTACGACGCCGAGGCATTCGAGTCCAACGCGCGGTCCGAGCGGGGCCACCACCTCATCGAGCAGCAGCTTGCCGCCCCTCACCTCTCCGACCTCGAACGCAACCCAGCCACCGGGCCGGACGACCCGCGCAAGCTCAGCCAGGGCGGCCTGCATCGCTCCCGCCCACTCATCCACTGACTTCGGCGTCGTCATCCGCGCGTCCACCTCATCAGCGTCGATCTCGTTGAACCAGCACCGCAGCCAGTTGTCCGTCGCGTACTGAACGACATCCAGAAACGGAGGCGACGTGACCACCAGGTCGACGCACCCGTCTTCCAGCGGCGACCGGCCGGCCGAGTCCACGCGGAACAGCCGAGCCCTCGCCTCGGCGAGGCGCTCCCGGTCGGTCCCAGTTACGCCCCGCAGCAGGGACGCGGACTTGCGCGCGATGATGCGCCAGACATCGCGATCGGGCGGCGTCTGCCCCCGTCGCTCGTTGATCTTGCGCTGTGACTCGGCGCTCACCGCCTGGTTCGGCGGCAGCGTGTACACCGAGAAGAAGCCGGGGGAATGCCCCGTCAGCCGGTTCGTCGCTACCATGCGAATCCACCGGTCGACGGCATCCTCGACGCCATCGGCTGCGCGCCCTTGGAGGTAGCCACGGAGGCCGACGATGAGAACCTCCGTGGCCGGGCTGTAGAACATCGACAGGTCGATCTCAGCCGTCCCCTCCGTAGCCGGCACGATCTCAGCCAGCCTCTCCTCCACCGCTCTCTGTGTGGGGGGATCCAGACGCGGACGGAGCAGCAGCTCACTGAGCGGGTTCACGTCGTTGCCGGCGACCCGCCTGCCCAGCAGCGCGGCCTCGAGCACGGTCGTCCCGCGCCCCATGAACGGGTCGTATACGAGCGAACCCGGCTTGGTGAGACGCTCGATGAAGAACCGCGGCAGCTCCGCCTTGAAGCACGCGCGGTACGAGATCTCGTGCAGCGGATGGCCCCCTCGCTGCCCTGACGTCCAGTACTCGTTCACGAACCGGGGCACCCGCCGGCCGTCCGCTTCAAACGACTCGACGCGCGTGCGGCGAGGCTCGGCGAACAGCCCCGCGCCGCCGTCCCAGGTGAACTCCTTCAGATACCGCCTGAAGTCCACTCGCTTGTCACCGCCGATGGCTGGCCGTGGGATCAGCACTCACAGCCGCCCACGCCCACATGACTTGTTCAAGCGTCCCCGCGACTTCCCTCGGCAGCCGGCCGAGCCGCTCCACGCAGAACGCGGTCAGCCTGACGGCCAGGCGATGGGCCCCGGCGTGCAGGTAGGGTCCGGGGCGGCCGCCTCATCGACCGCCTCCCCGGACAGCCTCATCGAGAGCCTTACGATCCGGTCGATCATACCCACGCTGCGCTCGCGAAGCCAGTCGTAGTGCTCGTCGCGCCTGAAGATAGGCTTGGCATCCGGTGCACCGGAGTCCTTCACGCACTCGATCACCCGGCAGATCGAGTACCTCTCCGGGTCGAACCCCTGTGCCCCGTCCGGCCCCTCGCGCTGGGCCTCGCGATGCAGCGCCATGAACTGCCGGAACGTCAGGCCCCAGACCCACGCGCTCTTTCCGCCCCAGATCTCCAGCGGCTGCCGCCGAACGTCATCCACCGCCTGCAGCTCGGCAACCGACATCGTTTCGCCCATCTGCTCCTCCGAATCTATCCCTCTCCCCCCGGGAGAGGGTCGGGGTGAGGGCCGCCAAGGCTGCGCCGGATCGCTCTCCCCGAGTAGCGCACAGCGCGTACTGAGGCCCCACACTCGCGCTTCGCTCGACCTCACCCCCGGCCTTCGGCGGTTCCCCTCTTCGCTGGCGGAGAGGGGGTGCCGTAGCGCCGCGGTTCACCGCGCCAGCGAAGGCGGGGGTGAGGTCCCTCGCGCTGCAAGATGACGGCGCGTAGCGCGTACCGATGGGCCCCCTATGGCGTCGTCGGCGCGCCCGTCCCCTGGATTACGATCGTCTCGGTAACCGCCTGATTCGGCACGGTCATCGACCCCTCGGACACCCACCCGGTGCCCTCGAACAGCACCGTGTTGTCGCCGTCCTTCACCTGCACCGACACGGGGTTAGCGGCTCCGGGCGTCGCGGCGAGGAGCCCGAGGAACGCCTCCGTGGCGTAGTACTTCTCGGCCCTCACCTCCCAGTGCCCCACCCCGGGGATCTGGATCGCCCAGTCGTCTCCCAGAGCCGTTACGTCGACTATGTCAGCGGTCATCCGCACCTCGACGTTGTACAGATCGGCGCCCTGATAGGCGCCGATCTGGATCGTTGCATGCTTGCCTGACTTCCTCGCCAAACCGTATCACCTCCATGAGCAGAGGAGGGAGGGGCCGCATGGGGTGGCGCTCAGCGCCGGGCCCCCAACCGGCCCCCTGACGCGGCGCATGCGCCCCTCGAGCGCCGGCGTCTCTGCCGGCGAATCCTCTCTCTTAGCCACCCTACCCGCCCGCCGACTCCGCTATCGTCCGGCTCGCCAGGTACGGTCGCGGGCCGCCCCTCACACCCTCCACGTACGGCGCTAGCAGCGCGGTCGCGCGCGCCCGGTATCTGTCTATGATCCTCGGCAGCGCCTCGCGGTCGACGAACTCGGTCGGCAGCGCCTCGGCGTCCCAGGTCGCCATGATGTTCAGGATCGTCTGGAACGCCTTGGCCGTCGCGACGTAGACCTCCGCGGTCGTCAGGACCGCCAGCACCGTCGCGTTCTCGGTGTCGTAGGTCTCCTCGCCAACCAGGTCGGCCGCTTCAGCCGACGCTTCGTCGATTCGAGCCTCGAGCAGCTCCTCCAGGTCCGTGTCTTCGGCCAGGTTGAACTGCTCGCGGTAGAAGCTGCCCTCGGCCTTCACGGCCGCCACTGTCGCGTGTGCCACCGCCCACCCTCCCGTCGCATCCGCGCCGCTCCCGTTGGCCGGCTAGGCGTGTGTCACATCGATGGCCTGGCTCGCGTTCACGTCGAGCTTGCAGAACCCGGTCCACTTCGAGACCGCCGTGCTCTCGACCTGACGGCCGATGAGCCTGTCCACCTCTGTGATCACGCCGTACTCAGTCACCTGCTCCAGCGCGAACCGCTCGTCGACGCCGAGCACGTAGTCGGTCGGCAGCACCGCTGTCGAGCCCCAGCGGATGAGCTTCGCCCCGACCGGGCTCACCAGCTCGCCCGTCGCCTGGAACGCGAATCCCGCCATCGGGTTCTGGAACTCATCGAGGTTGAGGATCCCGCGGAGCATCGCGTCGCCGGCGACGATCTTCCGGCAGCGGTAGCCCCCGGGGAACGCGAGCCAGAGCCGGACCATCTCGTCGTAGTCGAGCGTCCCGCTCACCTCGCTCGCCGTAGCGGACAGGGCGTTGCTGTTCCCGTCGCCGCTGATCAGCGTCTGGACGGCCCAGTCCGACTCGTCGATCGCGAGCTGCGCGCCTATCCGCTGCAGCCAGACCGACACGACGTTGGCCCTCTGCAGTCTGAGCGCCTCGTACGTCGCGTTGAGCAGCCGCCCGAACTTCCTGAGCTTCACGGAGTGGTCGCTCAGCTTGATCGTCACCGTCGGCAGCTCTGTGCCCTCCGCGGTCTCGTGCAGCTGGCGGTCCGTCTCAGCGTCGGTCATGAACGCGCTGTCGTAGGTGTGTGAGTCGATGAAGGTCTCGGTCGCCACGATCTCCGGCAGCAGCGACTCGGCGAGCATTCCCGCTCTGACCTGTGTCTCCACGTAGTGCGGGAACAGCACTGCCGACGAGGTCGACGCGAAGAACTTGCCTATCACGTCGGCCTTGGGCCCACTGACCTTCACGTCGTGCGCCACGAGCTGCCGGGTGAACGCGCCGGCGTCCCTCAGGGCGCCGCTGTACTCCTCGGCCGGGTCCGCCTCCTCGAGCAACTGCTCGAAGGTCAGACCCTTCAGCCGCGCCTCCTGGTACATCTCCTTCTCGAGTTCGAGCTTCTTCACGCTCTGCAACCTCGTTGCTCCTTCCGCTGCCTCCCCTCCCCCTGTAGGGGGCATGACCATGCGCCCTATCTCGCTCCCCTCTCCCCGGGGAGAGGGGCCGGGGGTGAGGGCGCTCACGGACGGGGTGGTGACGGCCGCCGCGCCTACGCGAACAGCACGTCGACCGTGCCCGACTCGACGTCCTTGGCGACGATGAGGCCCGCCCCGCCGGATGCCACTCCCTTGACGGTCGTCGCCGCGGACGCCTGAACCTGCTGGCCGAGCGACGGCGTAGCCGTGTAGGGCAGCCTGACGATTGCGCCCTTGGTGAACACCTCGACCGACACCGTCCGCCCTCCGGGCGACACCTGGCGGACGATGCCGAGCGGCACGTTGCTGTCCGCGCACTCCGCCACGTTGTAGTTGGCCGCAGTCGACTGCTTCACCAGGTCGCCCGCCGCCGAGTCGGTCCACGTAGACACCGGTGCGAATGTGACGACGACGCCCGAGATCGGGCCGCCGCTTATCGTACGAGTAGCCATGAAAGCCGTTCCCCTTCCCTGCACTCGGAGGGGCCGCATGGGGCGGCCGAAGGCCGGGGCCCCATCCGGCCCGCACAACTCAGCACACGTACGCCGCCAGATCCGGCTCCTTGCCCGCGGCCCGCCGGCCCCGCTGGTACGCGACGCTCACAGGTTCCGCGTCGCGCCTGACCCTCTCGCACGCCTCGCGAAGCTCCCCGACGCTCATCCGGTCGACCATCGGCTCCAGGACCTGCCACACGAGTCCGTCCCCGGACAGCGCGCACAGGGCGCGAAGCTCCGCCTTGAGCTCCCCCTGCGCGCGCTGTCCCTCGGCCGCTCCCACCCGCGCCGCGGCAAGCTCCGAGTCGCTCTTGCGTACCTCGTCCGTGAGTGCGCCGATCCGATCCACCAGCCGGTTCACCTCGAGCGACAGCCAGTCGCGCGGCTCAGCCGCGCCCGCCGTGTCGTCCCCGACCACCTTGACCACCATCGCGCCGTACTGGCTGCCGAGGTACACTAGCGACCCCTCGAGTGCCTCGGCCTCACCGGCCCAGGTCGCCGTCGCCGTCACGCCGTTGTAGTCGAGCCCCAGCGCGTGCGGGCAGGCCTCGCGCAGTTTGTTGCGGCCGCAGAGGTCGCACAGCAGCTTGTCGCAACGGAACCCGATCGACGTGTAGCGGATGACCCCGCCGTCCATCAGGGTTCGGATGTGCTCGTTGCCCTCAGTCCTTATCATGTAGAAGTCGGCCTGCAGCGCGGAAGCCGCGCCCGTGCGAGGGACCACTTCGGCCCTGTAGAACAACCCCTCCGGTGTCGAGTCATGCCGGTGGCCCACGAGCAACGACTTCCCGACGATTGACCGGGCGAATTGCGCGAGCACCTCGTCCGAGAACCGCTCGTGGTCCCTGTCGTACTCCCCCGTGCAGAGGACGACCGACCTCAGGTACACCTCATCGTGCTCGACCGGCCGCCCGGCCAGCTCCTGCACCAGCCGCAGGTCCTCCTCACCGGGCGCCTGCGCTTGATCCCCTCCCTCCATCATCTTCCAGCGTGTCTGGCTCATCTGGGCCTCCTTTCCCCCGCCGCAGCGGCGCCAGGGCCTACCCCGTCTCCTCATCCGCCGGCGGCACCTCGGACGGCATCAGGTTCCGCGGGTCGCTAGACTCCCCGGGGAACAGCTCCTCACGCGCCCGCTCGCTCGTGATCCACCCTCGGTCCACGGCCGCCGCGAGAGTGTCAGACTCCACCTTCCGCGCCAGCGCCCGCCTGTGCGCCGCCTCCGCCATGTCGCGCAGGTCCTGCAGCGTTACCTCGGACCATCGCAGCCGGTACCCACCCGCCCGTCCCGTCAGGGCGAGGTACAGGTCGACGACCTTCTCGATCATCGGCTCCAGCTCGCGTCGGAAGTCCTTGATCTCGCTGATGAGCATGTCGGCTTGCTGTGCCGACATCGTCTCTCGCGACGCCCACGACAAGCCCAGCATGAACGGGGGCAGTCCCGTTCTCGCGACGATCTGCTCAGTGAGCGCCCGGTAGGTCTCCCGAAACTCGAGCTGTGCCCCATCCGCGCCCAGCACGCTCACCCGCACATCGCCGGCGGCGAAGAAATCGCTCACCAGGCCGCTGTCGTGGCGCGTCTGCATCGCTTGCGTGAACCCGGTCTCGATCTCGCCCATGACCTGCCGCGTCTTGGTCCCATCGGGGTCCACGAACCCGTCCGGCGGCTGCCAGTTCACCTGGTAGGCCGGCGCGCCCATGCGCTCCCACGTCTGCTGCAGGGCCCTCTCCATCGTGAGGATGATGTGCGCCACAAAGGGCAGGCTCCGCAGCAGACTCGTGCCGTAGAGCGACTCGCCTTCGGGCGCGTTCACGGAGAACATCGCGAGGGAGTCGGGGATTCGCGTCGGCTCGCGCATCCCCGGCGCCTGGTACCCGATCCCTCGCTTCAGCGGGGGATCGTCGTCCAAGATGTGAACGTACCGACTGTCAAAGTTCACCAGCGCCTTGATGCCGCGCCGCCCGCCGTCCGGCACGATCTCGCCGGCCGAGAACCCGTACTGCAGCATCTGCCCGACGTGGTTCACGAGGAACGAGTCGAACCCGCGCTGCAGCCCGTTCACCGGCACGTGCCGAAGGAACCGCTCGATCTCCTCCGCGACCCTTGGCGCCGCCTCCACTCGCACGTACCCGACAAGCCGGGTCAGCTTGTGGATCGCGACATCGACCAGGGGCAGCAGCAGCCGCAGCTCCCTATACAGCTCCAGGTCGACCGGGCGGTCGCGCCGCGGCACGCTGATGCCGTACCTTGCCAGCGGAGACGGCAGCACGGCTCGCGCGGTCTTGCGCGCCTCAGGCGACCGCACCGGCCCGTCTCGTCCCGTCCGCCGGATGTCATAGCCGAAGATCCGCATCCTCCCGTGTCCTTTCGCGGCGGTACAAAGCGCGGCGCCCGCCGGCATCGCCGACGGGCGCCAATCTCACCATTCGTGAGACAATGGGCTTCAGCCCATTGACGGGAGAGCCTCTGGCAATGGGCTGAAGCCCATTGTCTTAGGTACGCCCCTCACCAGCTCTTGAACGTCCCCTTCACGTACTTCGAGCCCCTCTTCTTCTCAAGGGCCATGATCTTGTCCACATTGGCCTGCTCGGCCGCGCTGAGCTTGACCGACTTCATCTGCTTCGTCGTCCCCGAGTACCACGGCTGGGCCTCGAAGTAGTCCTTCAGCGGCTGGCTCTCGAAGACGAGGCCGCGTCGCGCGTACACCTCGTTGCGCGCGATGCACAGCTCACGATCCGATAGCGGCTGTAGCTCTGAGTCCGTCAGCTTGCGAGTGTCCGAGTCGAGGAACATCCATCCACCCGCGTCCTCGTAGCCCTGGTCTCCGCCGATCGGTGTCGCCTCCTCGATCTCGTAGCGACCTCCCGCGTCGTTCCAAGAGACCGTCACCTCGAAGGCGTACTCGCTCTGCGGAGGACCTATCTCCACGATCGCCGTGTTCCAGCTCGGAGTGTGCTGCGCAACCCGCGCCACCCAGTCGGGATACCCCTCGAGCGCCGCCGCCTTGGCGGCTTCCTCGCCGGGCTGAACCGCGCTCGACTTGGCCGCGTTGGGCGCAGCGTTCAGGCGGCTGTCAACGCCTGAGCTACCCACGCTCGTCTTCGAGGCCGTGGCGCCGGGTTCTTGACTCGCGGCCCACAGTGCCCGGGCCTTGTTTTGCGCGTAGATGTACGCCACCGCGCCGCCGCAGACCAGGAGCGCCAGCCCGCAAGCGGCTATGATCGCGCACGTGACCGCGACGGTTGATCCTGACGACTTGGCCGGGCGTGCCTGCACCTGAGGCTGTGCGTACTGGTACTGCGGCTGGGGTGGCGGCGGCGCCTGCTGGGGCAGCCCCCCGCCGCACACGTGGCAGAACCGCTGATCGGGATTGACCTCCGCCTGGCAGTTCGGGCACTGACTCAACCTGCTAGCACCTCCGGCAGCCGACCCAGCCGCCCTTCCTCCACTCTGTCCGTCGTCCCTCCTGGGAAGGGGGCGAACTGGACGGGCCGCATGGGGTGGCGCGCACCGCCGCCGCCTCCGCCTGCCTACCCCCTCGCCCTTCCCGCCTGCGCCACCACAACCGGCACTCGGTTCAGCCGATCCATCGCCATGAAGGCGAAGGTCAGCGCGTGGGCGTAGTGGTCCGGCCCCGTCCTGATGTACCGCGCCACCTGACGACCGGTCCGCTCATCTTCCTGCACGACCTTCGCGATCGACGTAAGGTGCCGGATGAAGGTCTCCGTGTCCTTGCACAGCCTCCGCGGCAGCGTGATCTCGCCACGCTTGATACCGGCGACCATCCTGTCCAGCGCTTCCGTACGGTCTACGGCGATCGAGTCCTTGCTCGGGTCGAGGTCCGCCTCGTCGCGCTTGCCCTCCGAGTAGAAGCTCAGGGCTAGGCGCCTCGGGAACGCCCTCGCAAGGTCCCGGGCCGAGTGCTTGTTCGGCTGGCCGTCGATGACGCACATCGCGACGTCGTACCGCCTGATGACGTCGGCGGCCTGGCCGAACTCGCGCAGCTCCGCTATCTCGACGACCTTCCAGGCTCCCTCGCCGCGAGCCAACACGACGGCGTGGAGCACGTCGCCTTGGTCAACACCCATCACGCGGGCCCCGTCGGACTCGCGCCTCAGCTCGTGGTCCCCCATGATCCTCAGCAGGTCGGCTCGCGTCAGAGGCATCCTGTCGCCCGCGTAGGGGATCCCCAGCTTCGAGTTGTGGAACTCGGCGAGGTTCCTTGTTGTCTCGTACTCCTCCAGGATCTCCTTTGGGGTGATCGCCGACGAGAAGAGCTGCGACAGATGGTAGCCGCGCCGCTCGGATGTCTCCGGACGATGCGCGATCCACCGCCCTTTGCTCGGGTCGAGCGGCGCCGTCCCGCACGCGGGGCACACAAGCTCCACCCGACCGTCCGCCCGCTTCGCGAGGCACTCCGGGAACGCGTGCTCCAGCGCGATGCCGTCCGCGCAGCCGCAGTCCACGTGCCAGTGCCGCTGGTCCGAGCGCTGGAACTCGACATCGATCCCGTAGTCGGGCAGCGTCGGCGTGCTCAGCTCGACCGTCCACTTGAGGTCGCTGTGCGACAGCCGTTCGCGCGCTTGCGACTTCACCTCGGGCGGGCTCTCGTCCAGCTCATCGAAGATGAGCACGTCCGCCGGCACACTCTTCATGCGGATGCCGCTCTGCATCCCGCGGAAGTACAGCATCGACTCGCCGATCTCCCGCTGCCCGACGTTCTCCACCTCGCGCCCTGCCTTCGCCGGCAGGACGCCCGCGGCCCGCAGGTCCTCGACCGCAGGTGCGACTCGGTGCCGCGAGAAGTCCCTGACATCTTGGTCCGTCGGGAAGAACACGATCACGCATGTGCCCTGCCGGGTGACGCAGACGTGCAGCGCCTTCGAGATCGCGAACTCGGACGCGCCCATCTGCGCGGCCTTCTCGATCACCGTGTAGTCGTGGTGCTCCTCGTACAGCTCCCTCAGGTACTCGTGCCCCTGGAACGAGAACGGCCTGCCCTTGATGCGCCTCACGTGCTCCGCGAAGAAGCCGAGGCACAGCACCGCGAGAGCCTGCTTCGCCTCCTCGCGCCTCACAAGCTCCTCGGCAAGGCTCAGCTCCGGCCAGCCCTCCTCAGACGTCACTACTCGGCGCGAGCCCGACGGCCGCTTGGGCCGCCCTGAGGACGGCATCCTCGGCTCCGATCGCCTCGAGGTAAGCGCGCCTGAGCCTGACCCTGAGCGCCTCGTCGCGGACCTCGGAGAACAGGGACTCCCCGCTGGCTTGCAGCGCGAGCTCGAGGGACGGGTGCATGCGCGTGGGACGCTCCCGGGCCGGCCCGGAGGCTCCGACCCGAGCATCGGTCCTGTCGAGGATGCCGAGGTAGCTCTCAACGGCTCTGAGTATCCCCTGCAGCATCTTTGAGGCCTCAACGTCGATCTTGCCCCCCGCCGTGGTCTCGAGCTTCTTCGCTCGGAAGTACGTTCTGAACTCCGCCCTCAGTGCGTCCGCCACCAGCTTCGGCAGACTCCCGGCCGAGCTCAGCTCCGCGAACTTGTCCCTCTCCGGCCCGCACCCGGCGTTCGTGAACTCGTCGGGGCAGAGCCCCCCGTAAGGGCACCGCTCGCAGTCGGCCGGCCGCGTGTCGCGCAGGCGCCCCGGCCGCCGGGCGGCGCGCGCCACCGGCGCGGCCGTCTCGGCGGCCTCGTCCTCGGACGCCCGGCTCCCCTCATTCGCGAGTCGCAGCCGCCCCGCCGACCGCGGCCCACCTTCCGGCTTCTCCAGCGGGCAGACCGCCTTCGCGGTTTCCTTCACCGCCGTCGTCCTCGCCGGCTTCCGCCGCACATCCTCGCTCTTCATCGCCTGCTCCTCAGTACCTCGGCCAGGCGGCCCATTATCTCTTCGATGACCGCGTCGGCCATCGCGCTTCCGCCGTCGGCCGGGGCCTGGAACTCCACCACGTACCGGCGCAACCCGGAGCCGGCCTCACCCGCGCTCTGCACACGCGCGAGCCCGAGCGGCGTGATCCGCTCGCCTGTGCGCGCGTCGCCTCCGATGACCTGTCGGACGCGCTCGTCGACAGCGTCGCCCGCGCCGCGCTGCGCGTAACCTCGCGTGAGGCCCGCGGCCCGTGCGAGAGCCCGGTCGGCCGAAGCGTAGTCGCCCATGCTCCGAAGGAGCTGCGCCTCCTGCTGCAGCGCCTGGATCCGCGCGACCAGCAGACGGTCGACATCGGACTCCGGCGCCGCGAGTGCCTCCAGCAGCTCCGTCCTCGCGGTGAGCTGATCGTCCCACGCCCGCAGCCGCTCGAGCGCTTCCTCCCACGGCGCGCGCTCCACTTCGGACGCGAGCAGCCCGATCCCCTGCCGCAGCTCGGCCACCGCCCGCAGGGCCCGGTACGCCGTCTCCTCAAGGCCCAGGTTCGCCGCCGTCTGCGCGACCTGGGTCTGCAGGTTGGCTTCGCGGCTCATCGCCGCCACCTGTTGCTGCAGTGTCGCCGCCCGGTCGGTCGGCATCGCCCCCGACCGCGCCTGGTAGCGACCGTAGCCCTGAGCCATCGTCTGCAGGTGCCGCTCGCTTCGCACCTGGGCCTCGAGCTGCTGGAGCAGCAGCCGCGCCTGCTCCGCAAGCCACCGTTGCGTCTCAGTTTCGGGCCGGCTCGGACGTGGCACGTACGAAGGCGGCGTTCGACCTCCCGCCGCCGCTCGCTCCGGGTATGCGACGAAGCCGGCCGAAAGCCGGTCCATCCGCCAGGCCAATCGCTCCTGGCTGCGCGCAAGGTCTTGCAGTCCGCGTCCCTCCTGGCTGAGGGCGCGCGCCAGGCTCGCGGCCCCGGACCACCAGGTCGTGCCGCTCGTGGCCGCCGGCCGGCTCCTCAGCTCCTCTGGCATCGTCGCAACCTCCGGTAATCAAACATCGGTTTGCTCATGCACTCATGAAGGCGCGAAGTCGGCCGAATGGGCTCGCCGGGCGCGGACCACGCGCCGACGGCCAAGCGTCGGGCTGGCAGGACCGCCCGTCTCGGATGCGAATAGGGAGGGCGTACAAGCTCCGGGGGTGTGCTCTTGCTCAGGAAGCTGTTGCTCCTGCTTGCTGTCGCGGGCGTTGCCTGCTGTCACCTATCATGCGGCAACGTCACCAGCGCGTTCGAGCCCGCCGCCATCGAGCTGGGCGTCAAGGACATGGACCCGCCTTACATCCTATCCACCAACACCCAGTACTTCCTTACCGTGACCGTGCGCAACAACCTCGGCTCCGACGACACGGACAGGTACTACAACACCGTGATCTGGGCCACCACCCCCACGGGCGTCGCGTCGGTTCGCTACGGCAGCGGGTTCGGCTGGATGCTGGAGACAGGGCCCGTGCCGACCTCGTGCACCGTTAGCGCGGCACTGAACAGCCACCGCGACGTGAAGAGCTCGTTCACGATCACGGTCCAGTAGGGGCGCCGCCGGCAATCGGCCGCATGGCTACGGCCTTCGCCCTGAGCCGGCGAGGGCTGTCTGGCCGCCGTGGCGCAACGCTGAGGGGCCGGGGCTCACATCCCCCTAAGCTGTATCCGCGTCCTGAGCCTGTCGAGCTCCACCTGCAGTGTCTCCGACTCAACCAGCTTGACGTGCTCCGGCGACAGCAGCGACTTCGACGTGGTCAGGGCCACCGCAAGCAGCTCCATGTACCGCACGGTGTCAGGGTCGGCCTTCCCGGGCGGGATGTAGTCATGCGCGGCCCAGTCAAGGTCCTCCTGCGTGATCTGCGCCCGCCCCTGCAAGCCCGCCCTCCGCCGCGCGATGATGATGATCTCCCGCAGGTCGGCCCCGGAGTAGCCGTCGGTCAGGCGCACTGCCTCATCGAACGACTCCGCCGCGCAGTCGGCGCCCACGTTCTTGAGGGTGACCTTCAGGATCTCCCGCCTCGTCGCCTCATCGGGCAGGAAGAAGGGCAGCTTAAGGTCGAACCGCCCGGCCCTCAGAGTTGCCGCATCCAGCAGGTCGGGCCTGTTGGTGGCCGCCCCGAACAGGATCCGCCCCTGGTGCGAATCGTCCGATAGGAACGCGTTGAACGCCGCGAACACGCGCCGGCTTACCCCGCTGTCCGAGTCCGAGCTTACCCGCTTGCCGTACGTCTGGTCGAACTCGTCTACGAACACGAACACCGGCGACAGCGCGACCAGGTAGTGGAACAGCTTCTCCAGGTTCGCCTCCGTCGCCCCGACGTAGCGGGAGAAGATGTTCTTGATCTGCAGGAACGGGATCCCGCAGTCGTGCGCGAAGCAGCTCATCGAGAAAGTCTTCCCACACCCCGGCGGCCCCAGCAGCATGATGCCCTTGGGGACGATCTCGCGTCTGCCGTCGCGCATGGCCCGTGCGGTCTGGAGCAGCAGCTCCTTCTGCCGGTCCATCCCGCCGACCGCGTCGAGGCCGAACTTCGGCTGCGCGAACTCGACGAGTTCCCCAAGCTCCGCCTCGATGGATTGCTTCTTCCAACGCGACACAAGCGGGTGGTCGACCGACTGCTTGGCTTGCCTCGCATGCCGCAGGCAATCCGCGATCCGCACCCTCGACAGACCGTTCGTCGCCTGCGCGAGCACCTCCGGCGTCATGTCGAGCGAGATCGGAGCCAGCTCGGGGCCGCCTTGCGACTGCTGCGGGAACTCCTCGGGCGGAAGCGTCAGGATGTACCGGATGTAGTCCAGCCGCTCCTCCTCATCCGGCAGCGGGACCGGAACCACCGTCACGCGCGAGCTGCTCTCAAAGACCTCCTCGCTCACCTCGGCGAGCGAATCCGTCACCAGGAACACGCAGTTGTTCCGCGACAGAATCCGCGGGTCCGTGGCCCAACGCCGCACGGAGATGAGGATCCTCTTCTCGTCCGTCGTGAGGTACGCGCTCGGCTTGCGCGGTAGGATCTTCTCCGCGAAGTCGAGGATCGCGACCGCGTTCGGCCGTGTGACGAGCCACTCCTCGATCATCGGAACGGCATCGCGCGGGTCCGTCGGGACGACCGTCCCCTTGATGCCCATTCGCCGGCAGTAGATCTCCGCGAACCGCGCGAAGTCCTGCTCGTCCTGCTCCCCGGGCCAGGTGATGCCCCCGCTCATGTCGTAGAACATCACCCGCTTGTTGGCGCAGAAGGCCCGGTAGAGGAAGTCCCTCATCGGGAGCCAGCGGTTGTCCAGGCGGACCAGGTCGCGCTCGCCGTGTATCAGGAACTGCACGCAGGCGGAGGCCTGGTACGCGGTGCGGATCTCCTCTGCCCACTGGGGTAGCTTGGGCTTCGCCGGCGCCTCAGGCGGAGGCGCCGGAGCCACCTCAGGCGCGGGCGCCTGCACGGCCTCCGGCGTAGCTACGTCCGACGCCTCAGCCTCCTTGCTTCCCTGTCCCGCTTCCTCCACGCACACACCTCGGGGCTTCCAAACGAAGGGGCCGCATGGGGCAGGTGCCCCATCCGGCCCGATCAGACACACAATGGGCTTCTGCCCGCAGTACCCGCGCCACCCACTACTGCTGCTGCTCCGCCGCTCCCGCGTCCGTCGTCGTGGCCTGCGTCTCCTGGATAGGCTCGAGTGTCCGCTCCTGGGCCGGCGCCTCCTCGATGAGGCCCATCTGCCGCCTCATCTCGACGAACTTCTGCTTCGAGTCGGCCTCCTCGGTCTGGGACTCGAGGTTCATGAGCTGCCCGTCATAGCTTGACGTCGCCATCTCGAGCCGCGCGTCGGCCCTGGCGAGATCCTCGTCGATGCGCGACGTCATGCGCTCCAGCGTGTCGCTCTCATCGCCGACATCGAAGGAGGACAGAAGCCCCGCGATCTCGTTCTTCATCTGGGCCTGCTTGGCCCGCGAGATCTGCCGCATCGCCTCGTTCATCTTGCTGTCCATCACGCGCCGGTACTGCTCGCGAGCGTTCCGCGCGACGTTCGCCGCCTTCTCGGCGTCCACGAGCTGCGCCTCGAGGTCGGTGAGCTTCGCCTTCTCCGTGTTGAGCTGCTTGTCGAATGAGACGAACAGGTCCTCGCGGTTCAGCGTCGCCGCCTTCTGCTGCTGGGCCTGGAGATCGGCGACGTTCTTCTTGCTGCGCTCGATCTGCATGCGCAGCATCTTGTCGAACTTCACGACCTCGGCGGCCTTGACGTTCAGCTCAGGCAGCTTCTGCCGCATGTCGTCCATGAGCTGGCGGAGAACGAGCTCCGGGTTCTCAGCTCCACGTATCATCCAACCGAAGAGCGATCTGAGGACCATCTTGATCCGCGCCCACATCTGCCCGGACACCTCCGCATAAGGGTGTGCGGAGTCGCCTCCGCACTCTGTCGGTCACGATTTCGCGGCAGGCGCGGTCTGCGCCTCCCATACAGGACTCCGCCCCGCCCTCTCTCCGCGGGCGGAGAGGGAGCCGACACGGCGAGGCCGAGCCGCCCTAGCTCTCTACGAGCCCTGTCGCTGCCCTCGTTTACCTCGGCAGCCGATCGAGCGTCCCCGGATCGAGCGTCCGCGCCGCCTGCTCGAGATCCTCCACCAACTTCTCATCGCCAAGATCCCGCGCGCCGGCGAGTGCGCGCATCCTCTGACCGCGCGTAGCGCCCGGGATCGACGCTCTGCGGAATAGGAGCGCCGACAGCCCGCGGTCTCCCTGGCGCTCCGCCAGGGCCAGCATCCCGTCGATCGCCGCTCTCCTGACGTCGCTGTCCTCCGAACGTGACGCGTCTACCAGCGTTTCCGCCGCCCGAGCGTCGCCGATCGCGCCCAGCGCGCGAAGCGCCGCCGGCCGCACGGGCCCGGCTCCGTCACGCGCCTCCCCGGTCAGTGCATCCACCGTGTCCGGGTCGCGCAGAGCGCCCAGTGCGACGACGACCGCGAGCTTGCCCGGGTCGTCCAGCGACCCCAGCGACTCGGCCAACGCTCGGCAAGCCTGGGGCCCGCCGATGGAAATGAGCGACCTCAGCGCGTTCTCTCTGATGACCGGGTCGCCGAGGACGCCTGCCAGCTTGGCGACCGACAGATCGGTGCCCACGAACGCGAGCATCCCCGCGGCGAGCGCGCGCGCCTCCCCGCTGTAGGCCCCGTCCACCTCTGCGTCCAACGCCTGCTCCACGGCGCCCCGGGCGGCCTCGCGCGCGGACGCTCGCGCGACGAGCCACTCGAGCGTCTCCCGCGCGACACGGGTCGCCTGCGGCGTCGCCTCATCGTACAACGCCAGCAACCGGGGCACCATCGCCGCCCCGATCTCGGCCGCTCGGTTCTGCGCGCTGACCCGCGCCGCGGCGTCCGAGGACCTGAGGGCCTGGCCGACGTACACCGGGTCTTGGTCCAGGTCGCGGATGCTGATCCTCCGGAACTTCACCCACTCGTCCGGGCCCGAGTGCGATGACTGCAGCGCGATCGCCCCGGCCGGAGGCAGCCCCTTCAGCGTCAGCACCTGGTCTGTGTTCGCTCTCGTGCACACCTCTCCGTCGACCAGGATGCGGATGTCCTTGCCGCTGCACACAATCCCCATCGAGTGCCACGCCAACGGCGTCTCGTCAGGCCGCCGGCTCACCGCGACGTGCCCGTACAGAGACCCGGTGCAGTGGAGCTCATCGCGCGTCGGCGTCCACGGCGCCAGGATCTGCACTTCCGGGGAGACGCTGTCCGGGCGATAGCTTCGTATCCTGATGCCGCTGTTTCCCACACCGGAGATCATGTACTCGATCCGCAGGACGAAGTTGCCGTACTCTCGATCCGTCTTGAGCCACCCGCCGTCGATCTTGCCGGTGGTCACCAGGACTCCGTCCTCCACCGTCCAGCCCTTGGGGTCACCCTCGCACGACCAGCCGGATAGGTCCTTCCCGTCGAACAGCGGCGCCCACCCCGTCTCCCCCGGCTGCGACGCGCCGACGAGCCCGGTGAGAGCGAGTGCGATCTGAAGCGTAGCCAACGCGATCACTCCTTCCTCACGCGGGCAAGGTCCACGGCGCTCTGTACGGCCGTGCGAGCAGCCTGTTGGCCGCGTCGTCGCCCACGCATGTCTGCGTGGCCCTGTCCCATGTGAGCGGCCGCTTCAGCCTGAACGAGGTACAGCCCAGGTGCATCGGCAGTGTCATGTTATGCGCGTAGTCGAGATGGCTCTCCGTCTGCTCGCGGCTCTTCACGCACTCGACGAAGTTCCTCTGGTGTCCCGGTGACCTCGGGATGGTCCGCGGCACCTCGGGGATGTCCTTCAGCTCCTCGCCGCCGATGAAGATGACCCTGTCCCCGTAGTCGACAACGAGCGACCCCTCGGTGCCCTCAAACTGACATCCGATCCCACGGCCCGCCGCTCCGGGGACGTCCGGGATGTTGGTCGTCCAGAGCACCTTCAGGCCGTCGAACTCGTAGTCCACGTCGATCCAGGCCGGCGTGTCGGCGATGCCGTCGGTCGGCGTCTCGCCGCGAGCGCTGGCGCTGGTGGGCTGACCCAGTTCGAGCGCCCAGAACGCGATGTCGGCGATGTGACACCAGAAGTCCGCGTAGTTCCCACCCGAGTAGTCCCAGAAGTAGCGGAACGTGAAGTGGCACCTCTGCGGGACGTAGGCGTGCGACGGCGCGGGCCCCTGCCACATCTCCCAGTCGAGCGTGGGCGGCGGGTCCTCGGGCTCCGGCCACCCCAGCCCGGGCGAGCCGCCCGTCTTCCAGAGCCTCACCGTGTGGATCTTGCCAAGCACCCCCGACCGGACGATCTCCACGACCCGGTGGTAGTTCTCGCCCTCGTGGATCTGTGTTCCGAGCTGGAACACCCGGTTCGTCCTCTTGCGGGCCTTCACCAGCGCGTGGCTCTCGGCGAGCGTGCGGCTGAGCGGTTTCTCGCTGTACACATCCTTGCCGGCCTCGAACGCGGAGATGGCGACGAGCGTGTGCCAGTGGTCCGGCGTGGCGCAGGTGATCGCGTCGATGTCGTCGCGGTCGAGCACTCGGCGGAAGTCTCTGTAGCCGTCGAGTGGCCTTCCGGGCCGCAGCGTCCGTACATGCTCGAGCGCCGCGTTCAGATGTGTCTCGTCGACATCGCACACCGCGGCGACATCAACGTCCGGTAGGTTGCCGAACCAGTCGATGTGCCCATTGCCCATCCCGCCAACGCCGATGTGCGCCACCGTCACCCGCTCATTGGCGGACCTCGTCATCGCTCTCGCCCCTCGCGATGTAGCCAGGACCGCGCCGAGGGCTATCTGCCCGGCACGGCCCACGAACGCCCGTCTTCCCATCTTCATCAAGCACTCGACCTCCTGCGTAACCTCCCCTCTCCCCAGGAGAGGGGCCGGGGGAAGGGCAAGCAAAGCCAATGCAGCGCACACGTCAACACGCCCCAACTTTCTCACCCCCTCTACGCTCACCTGCGCCCGATTGAAGGTCCACCCCACCGCGCGCGCCGAAACCCGGAATCGGTTGCGGGCCGCACCGGTGGGTGGTGCGCGATGCCTACTCCTCTGTTCCGCGAGGCGTGTGTGCGCGAGATCGCGGTGGCGTTGCAGGTCCACCGGGGCAGAGCCTGGACGGCCGTCATCGAGTCAGACCACCCGGCCGTCCTCGCGTCTTGGGTCGACGAAGTCCGCGCCCTCACGCCGCCCGAGGACAGGCCGACGCCCGCCACGTTGCCCCGGTCGCCCTCTCAGTGGCCCGACGTCCTGTCGGGCCGCGGGCCGCTCGCATTGTCGGGCCTGGCGAACCTCGCCGCGGTGCGGAGCATGCGCTTCGCCGAGAGCTCCGCCGCGCTGAAGGGCGCGGCCCTGCTGCGAGCGATCCAAGCTGGTCCGCCGCAACGACTGCTCCTCCTGCTGTCCGCGGCGGACCGGGAGGCCGCGCACGACGCGATAGCGGCGGTGCTGACGGGGGCCGACGCGCGCTTCTTCGCCGACACGGAGCTTCCACTCGAGGACGGCGAGGCATTGCGCCCGCTGAGCCCCGCCCGGCCAGGCTCGCCTGGCGCCACCACAGCGCTGCTCCGCGACCGGGTGGCGCACCAGCGGGCGCTGCTCGGCGCTCCGGGCCAGGCCACGCCGCGCGCGCTGCCCGTCTACTGGGAGCTGGTGGTGTTGCTGGGTAAGCTGGAGACCCTGTTGGGCGACACCGACCGGGCATTGGAGCGTCTGGCCCGAGCGGGTCAGGAGGCTGTTGATGCCCGCATCCGCACCGACGCTTTCGAGGCGATCGGCGACCTACACCTATCGCGCTCCGCGCTCGCCCAGGCCGCCACGTCCTATCTGATGGCCCTCGACCGCGCTCAGGCCGCCGGGCACCAGCTTCCGGTCAGGAGGCTTCATCTGAGGCTCGGCGATGTGTGCACCCGCCAGGGCAACTACGCCCTGGCTCTCGAGCACTACGAGCGCGGCCGCGCGCCCGGCGTGAGCTCGGACGCAACTACGCTCGACAGCGCTATCCGCGAGGCTCAGGCCCGCCTCGCGGCTGACAACGACCCCGACCCCGAGACCCCGACGCTCCCTTCCCGATCACCCTGAGCCGGAGGCCGTTCCCTGGCCCCCGTGACGAAGGGCCTTCACTTCAGCGTCACCCTCACCTCGTTCGGCCCGTCCTTCTTGAGCACCGCCTCCGCTGTGGCCTCCCGACCGTCCTTGCGGACAGTCAGCCGGTAGGTTCCCCTGAAGCCGCGGAACGAGGCGGAGCCATCGTCACCCGTGCGAGTGTCGAGCTTCGTCCACCACTTGCCCTTGATGAGCTTCATCAGCCGGTCGTAGGCCGGCTTCGGCGACAGGTCCTCGCGCAGGAGCCCCGCGGCTGCGCCCTGCCAGGCCGAGCGATCCGAGAAGTCCCACCAGGTCAGCGCCGCCGTGGCCGGATGGCTGAAGATGACCGTGTAGAACGTCTCCACCGCGTCCGCCTGAGCCGCCTCACCCTCCGGCGTCGTCGGCAGCCAGCCATTCCCGCCGCGTGGCCCGCTGAGGATCGTCGTCTCCGTCCAGTGCAGCGGCGCCCCAAGCTGCGCGAACCGCTCGCATACCTGCCACACGGCATCGGGCGGCATTACCCCTCCGTGCATGTGGCTCTGTATGCCGATGGCGTCGTACAACGGCTTGCCGGCGTCGTCCACCAGCTCGCTGCAAAGATCGACGTACGCCTGGTCGTGTCTGTAGTCGTTGATGAGCAGCGTGGCCGACGGGCCGGCCGCGCGGGCTGTCTCGAACGCGTGCTTCGTGTACTCGACGCGCCCGTAGTCCTTCCACGCGGTCGTCAGCAGGTTGTCAAACCTCCAGGGGTCGGTGGCCTCATTGACAACGTCCCAGCGGTCCACGCGGCCGCGGAAGCGCGAAACGCAGGCCTTCACACGCTCGTCGGAGAGCTCGAGGATGCGCTTGGTGTCGTCCGGCAGCCATTTCGGGGCCTCGTAGTTCCAAACCAGCGGGTGCCCCTTTGTGGTGACCCCGTGGTCCTGACACCACTTGGCCACCGCCTCGGTGCTCTCGTACCCGGGCTTCCCCTCCTCGGCCTCGTAGCCCCACCAGTAGAACGGCAGCGTCGCGTAGTTCAGCAGCGCGGCGAACTGGTCCCGGTACCGGGCCGAGTCCTCGGGCGTCGGCTGCGCCCATCCGAAGATGTTGCAGCCAAACAGGAACTCATGGTTCGTCTGCTCGATGAGGACGCGGGCATCAGGGACGGGCCTGCCCTCCTCATCGACCACCCGCACCAAGGCGTCAGTCTTGCGATGCTGCTCGATCCGCGCGTCCGCGCCGTCGAGCACTTCCTCGCGCGTGAGCTGCGCCTCCGCGCCCGATACCGCGAGCCCCAACACAGGCACAAGACACACTCCGGTCAGCCGCATGATGCCCTCACCTCTCAACCCACACCGCGTGCTCGTGCACGCCCGCGTCCGACATCGCGCGCGCGAGCCGCTCGCCCCACGCCACTCGGTACCGCCCGCCGAGGGCTACCCGGCACTCGCTCCCGTTGTCCGGAACGTGCAGGACCACGTCCGCGTCGCCCGCGTGCTGCGAGATCATGTCCCGTAGTCCGCGGAGCGCCTCCTCAAGCCCGGCGCCGTTCGAGAGCCGTATGTGCACCACGGCGGGGCCGCTGTCAGGCGTCGCGTAGGCGCGTGAGTCGTCGTCCGCGTCGTCCTCGTCCGGCGGAGGCCCGAGCTCGTCGTCGCTGTCGGGCTCAGACGGCGCCTCGGGCGCCCCCGACGGCTCCGCCGGCAGCTCCGCCACGCTGTCCACCAGTATCTTGGGCGCGGCGGACGACTCATCGCCGGATTCCGCCTTCCCCGTGACCAGCACCTCCGCCCCGCTCACGAGCAGACGCGCATGGGCCGCGTACGGCCTGGGGAACACGACCAGCTCGATGGCGCCCTCGTGGTCGTTGACTGTGGCGAAGCACATCCGGTCGCCCTTCTTGGTCTTCGTCAGGCGCACCGAGCCGACCACTCCGCCGATCGTGACCGTCGCCCTGTCCCCGGTCCTGCCCAGCGTGGAGGCCGTATGGGTCGCCCGCTCGCGCAGGCGCCCGGCCAGCTTCTTGAGCGGGTTGTCCGTGACGTAGAACCCCAGCAGGTTCTTCTCGTCCGCGAGCAGCGTCTCAGCGTCCAGCTCGGGGATGTCCGGCAGCCGCTCGTCTCGGAAGCCGTTGTCCCCCTCCTCGTCGCCGGAACCGAACAGGCTCTCCTGCCCCACCGCCCGGTCGCGCTCGGCCTTCTGCCTCACCGCGTACGCCGTGTCCAGGACGGCAAGGTGCGCCGACCGGAACCCGAACCGGTCGAACGCCCCCGAACGGATCAGGGCCTCGATGCCGGCCCGGTTCACCGCGGTCCCCGGTAGGCGCCGGCAGAAGTCGAAGATGCTCGCGAACGGCTTCTCCGATCTCGCCTCGATGATCGAATCGACCGCGGTGCGTCCGATCCCCTTGATCGCCGCCAGTCCGAACCTGATCTGCCCCGCCGAGTCCACCGTGAAGTCGGCGAAGCTCTCGTTGATGTCCGGCGGCCTTACCGAGATCCCGAACTTCGCGGCCTCGTCGATGTACTGCGCCACCCGGTCCTTGTTGTCCATGTAGCTCGTGAGCTGGGCCGCCATGAACTCGCCCGGGTAGTTCGCCTTCAGGTAGGCCGTGTAGTAGGCGATGATCCCGTACATGGCCGAGTGCGGCTTGTTGAAGCAGTATCCCGCGAACTGGGCCATCTGGTCGAAGATCTCGCCGGCCTGCCGCTCATCGTGCCCCCGGTCCATGGCGCCCTGCACGAACTGCGGCCTCATGGCGTCCATGATCGCCATCTTCTTCTTGCCCATGGCCGAGCGCAGGATGTCGGCTTGGCCGAGTGTGAAGCCCCCCATGTCGCGCGCGGCCTGCATGATCTGCTCTTGGTAGACCATCACGCCGAAAGTCTCGCGCAGCACCGGCTCCAGCGCCCGGTGCACGTACCTAACCTTCTCTCGACCCTTGCGCCGCCGCACGAACTGGTCGGTCATCCCGGTCTGCAGCGGCCCCGGTCGGTACAGCGCCACCAGCGGGATCATGTCGTCGATCCGCTCAGGCTCCAGGTCCATGACCAGACGTTTCATCCCCGCCGACTCGAGCTGGAACACGCCGTTCGTCTCGCCCTGCGATAGCATCTTGAACGTCTTCGCGTCATCGAGCGGGATGTCGCGCAGCGTAATGGCGAGGCCACACCGGCGCTCGATCGCCTTGAGCGCGTTCGCCAGCACGGTCAGCGTCTTCAGGCCTAGCAGGTCGAACTTCTCGACCCCCACGCGCTTAAGGGCGTCCATCTCGTACTGGGTCGTAACGCCCTCCTCGGAGCTGACCCTGAAGAGCGGCGTGTACTCCACGAGGGGTTCGTTCGAGATCACCACCGCCGCGGCGTGGGTGGACGCATGACGCACCAGGCCCTCGAGCCGCGGGGCTATCTCGAGGAGCTCCGCGATCTTCGTATCGCGTTGGCACTCAGCCTTCAGGTCGGGACTCGTCTCCAGGGCCTTGCGGATCGGACTGTCGCCGGGGATCATCTTCGCCACGCGGTCCACATCGGCGAGCGGCACCCCGAGGGCCCGGCCCGCGTCCCTGATGGCCGCTCGGCTGGCCATCGTCCCGAACGTGCAGACCTGCGCTACGTGGTCGGTGCCGTACTTCCTGGCGACGTAGTCGATGACTTCCTGCCGCCGGTCGTCCGGCAGGTCGAGGTCGATGTCGGGTGGGTCGTCGCGCTCCGGGTTGAGGAAGCGCTCGAAGAACAGGCCCATCTTGAGGGGATCCAGGTCGTGAATCCCGAGCACGTACGCCACCAAGCTGCCGCCCGCCGACCCCCGGAAACCGATCAGGATCCCGCTCTCGCGAGAGAAGCGACAGATGTCCCACACGACCAGGAGGTAACCCGCATAGCGCTTCTGGATGATGATGTCCAGCTCATACTCCAGCCGATCGGCCACTTCCGCGTCGGGCGCGTCGTACCGGGTCCGAAGAAACTGGTAGCACAGGTGCCGGAGGTACTCGGCTTCATCGGCAAAACCCTCGGGCACGACGAACCGCGGCATCTGCACTTCGCCCAGCGGGATCTCAACGTTACACCGCTCCGCGACCTCGAGCGTCCGCGCCAGCCACTCCGGCTCGCCGATGGCCTCAAGCATCTCCTCCGGCGACTTGAACCAGAACCCCTCACCCTCGAACTTGAGACGGTCCTCCTCGTCGATCGTCTTCCCGGTCCCGATGCAGATGAGCAGATCCTGAAGTCTGGCGTCCCCTTGATCGGTGTAGTGGCAGTCGTTGGTGGCTACGACAGGCAGGCCGAACTGAGCGGCGATCCGCGCCTTGATCGGGTTGATCTCCTTCTGCTCCTTGATGCCGTGCCACATCATCTCCACATAGACCCGGTCGCGACCCAGCAGGTCGAGGAAGCCTGACAGCACCTTCTTGCCCGCCGCCTCGCCTCCGCGGAGCAGCGCCTGGTCGAACGGACTGCCCAGGCACCCCGTGAGCATGACTAGGCCCTGGTGATGCCGTTCGAGCAGCTCCATGTCGATCCGGGGCTTGATGTAGAACCCTTCCAAGTTCGCCGCGGTTACGAGTCTGAGGAGGTTGCGGTACCCTACCATGTCCTCGGCCAGGAGCTGGACGTGGTAGCGCTCCTTGTCGAGCTGCGGATCGCGCCGCTGGCGCGGCCCGGTCGCCATGTAGAGCTCGCACCCGATGATCGGCTTTACGCCCGCTTGGCTGCACGCCTCGTAGAACGGGACGGCCCCGAACATGCCGCCGTGATCGGTCTGGGCCATAGCGGGCATGCGGAATCGCTTGCAGCGGGCCACGAGGTCCGAGATCCGCGATGCTCCGTCGAGCATGCTGTACTCGGTGTGGCAATGGAGGTGGACAAAGCTCATCGCGTAGGTGGGTCCTCGGCAGTGGTGTTCTGCGCGGCGGAGCCGCGTCCACCTACCTTATGGCGCTCGCCGCGGATTCCTTCGCCCGGCCCACGGCGAGCAATCCGCACGTGTGGAAGGTGACCTCGGAAGGCAACCGGAATCTACACGCAAGGCTCGCGTGCCGGGTTGGCCGGGCGGAGCCTCTAGGGCTGTCCGGGCGGATTTTAGTGCCCGCGTCGCCCTGGTGGTTCGGAGGAGGTTTGGCGGATGCGTAAGCTTGTGTGCGTACTCGCGGGCGTCGTGCTGGTGCTTCCGCTGTTCGGGTGCAAGGGGGGCGGCGCCAAGACTGAGGGCGCCGCGGTGGGCGCGGACACGATGAAGGCGAAGCAGGCTGAGAGCCCTGTTAAGTCCCCGGGCAAGTCCGGCGCCAACAAGATGGGGCCGGGCGCTGGCACACCCGCAAAGGGCGGCTAGCTTGCGAGAGGTCGTTCACGTCGGGCGGCCAATGGGTAATGGCTTACTAGGCACACGGCGGCAGTGCTGCGGTCTGCTATGCGGGCCGCGACTATCTCCGGAATGAGGTGAGCGAGAGTTGAGGAAGCGCGGCTTCACTCTCATCGAGCTACTGGTTGTCATCGCGATCATCGCCATCCTTGCCGCGATCCTGTTCCCTGTTTTCGCGAAGGCACGGGAGAAGGCTCGCCAGACGTCCTGTCTGTCGAATGTCCGGCAGGTAATGACAGCTTTCCTGTCCTATTGCCAGGACTACGACGAAAGGTACTCCCAGAGCGGTTGGGGGCCTATGGTCTACTGTCCCACTGCCTGCCTTCAGAGCCCGATGTGGCCCAACGGGGTCTACCCGTACGTCAGGAACAAGCAGATCTTCGAGTGTCCCAGCCAGTCCAGCTCCTGCATGATGGCCGGCGTTCTGAACCAGCCCGGATCGCCTTGGGTCGGCGGGGGCGGCCTCAACTACGGCATTAACGAGCAGTTGTTCGGCTATGGCGGCGGGTGCCCACTGGCTGAGCTCGGGTTCCCCTCCGAGATCCTCGTCTACTCCGACTGCCGCTGCAACTGGATAGGCGGCAAGTGGAGCGCGAGCAGCACCGCTGCCCGCGCCTTCATCACCCGCGTTGCCGGGGCCAAGCGGAGCGTCGGCATCCCCATCGACTGCTGCAACACCGCCTGGTCGGATGCCATCGAGCCGGCGACTCTCCACAACAGCGGCTCCAACCTCGGCTTCGCCGACGGCCACGCCAAGTGGTGGAAGGCGGCCAACATGGTGACCCGCGGCGGCGGCGGCTCACTCCGCTACTACCATGACGGAGGCACCGGCGTGTTCGCCAACGAGTGGAACAGCTAAGTCCCGGAGTAAGCTATCGCACAAAGAGGAGGCGGCGCTCGCCGCCTCCTCTTTGTGCAGTGCTTCCGCCCTCACCCCGCCCTCCCCAGGGAGAGGGGCCGGGGATGAGAGCGGACGGGGCCGGCCACCGACCCCAAGTTACCGGCCTGTGGTGCACCCTTCCGCTTGGCTTCGCTCAGGAGGGTCGGCCTCCCCACGTCGGCGGGAGGAGGCGAGAGAGAGCGCTGCCTAGACCTCCCCCTCCAGCGTCCGCAGCAGCGTCAGCACCTTCGACTGCGCCTCGGCGAGCTCCGCCAGGGCCACGGACTTGGCGTCCCGGTCGAGCGCGGAGAGCGCCCCGACCAGGTTGTCGCTCAGCCGAGATGCCACGATCTCCGTCTCGGCCGGCGAGATCATCCGTATCATCTCCCGCAGCAGGTCGCGGGCCTCGGTCGACTTCCCGTCCCTAACCAGGTCCGACGCCTGCGTCCCCTTCCGGCGGAATTCGGCGGTCGTGCCGCGCAGAGTCACCTCGGCCGAGACGTTCGCCGCGGCCTCTATCGCCTCGATGGCCCGCGCGTCTCGCCCGCTCTTGGTCTCCTCCACCGCGCGCTCGAGACACTGCCGGGCCTGCACGGCCGGCAGGCCGGCACGCACGAACGCCGTCGCCCTTAGCGCCGCCAGCACGGCCTGGCTGCCTTGATCGGTGTCGCCCGAGTTGACGAGCTGCTGCGCATTCTCGATATGGGCGCGCACGACGCGGCAGTCGACCGAGGTCTCATCGAGCGTCACACCGACGGCATCGGCCAGCTTCGTGCCCTCCCGTGACTCTTCGGCCTTGCGACCCGTGTCAACCGGGCCCGTCTTTGGGCCGGCCGCTTCGGTCGCAGCCGGCGCCGCGGGCCGTTCGGCTTCCTTCTTTCCCGGCTCGGCCGTCGGCGCCTCAACGGCGGCCCGGGGCGCTTCGGCGGGCGGAGGGGCCGGCGGCCCTGACGCCGCTGGAGCCGACTCCGTCGCGGTCTCCTGCGACGCGGACTCAGCCGCCGACTCGGGTGCCGCGGACTCCGCCTTGGCCGCTGTGACCGGGGTCGGGGGCAGCGTACGCGCTACCGTCGCGCCCTCGTCGGACGCTACATCCGTGCCGCCGAGCCACTGCCAGGACAGTCCCTTGCAGCCCGCCGCCACCACACACGCGAGTGCGATCGCCAGCACCAGTGATTGGGCAGGTCGCCCGAGTCTCAACTCGTCCACCTCCGAAAGCGCGGTGACGGTGGTCGCCGTCGCCGGTACGGTCGTACGCGATCGGCGCTATACCGACCCGTTGTCTCTACTTCAGCCGACCCGTGCCATCTCCTTCAGCGCGCCACCCCGCGCCCGAGACAGGTGGCCGCGGGGGGCGTGAGGAACATCGGCCGACGGGCGGCCGATCGGGACTCTCACGGGGAGACACGTCGTGGCCGCGCGCGAGGTAACCGGACAACTGCTGTCGACACGTGAACCCTGTGTCGTCCGGGTGGGCCGTGGCCGCATCGCCGCCGTTTCTCCGGCCGCCGGGCCGGTCGACAGGGCGGATCTTGCGCTGCTCGCGCCGGGCCTGCTCGACATCCAGGTGAACGGCTTCGAGGGCTGGGACTTCAACGCGGACAGGCCCGTCCCTGAGGCTGTCGGGGAGGTGCGCGACCGCCTGCGGGCCGGTTGCGTAACGGCGTTCTGCCCCACGGTCGTCACGGGCCCGCCGGAAGCAATGCGGGAACGCCTCCGGGCGATCGCCACCGCGGTGCGGGCCGACCGGAGCCTTGCTCGCGCGGTCCCGTGCGTACACTTGGAGGGCCCGTTCATCTCCCCCGAGGACGGCCCTCGCGGCGCGCATCCGGCCGACCACGTCATCCCTGCTTCCCGGGACGCGTTCGCGACGCTCCAGGCGGCGGCGGACGGGCTCATCGGCATCGTTACCTTGGCCCCGGAGGTGCCGGGCGCGCTCGACCTCACACGCCGTCTGGCCGCGGACGGCCTGGTCGTCGCCATCGGTCACACGGGAGCGTCAAGGTCTGTCATCCGGGAGGCGGTCATGGCGGGTGCCAGGCTCTCTACGCACCTGGGCAACGGGGCGCACGCGATGCTGCCCCGGCACGACAACTACCTCTGGGAGCAGCTCGCCGCCGACGACCTCTTCGCGAGCATTATCGTCGACGGCCATCACCTGCCGCCGCCTGTCGTGAAGTCGATCGTGCGGGCGAAGGGCCCGGAGCGGGTCATCCTCGCCAGCGATGCGGTCCACCTGGCCGGCCTGCAGCCGGGGCGCTACACGTTCTCCGGACTGGACGTGGACCTGCTGCCGTCGGGCCGCGTCAACCTGGCCGGCACGCCGTACCTCGCCGGGTCGGCGCTCTCGCTCCTCGACGGGGTGTGGAACACCGCGCGGTTCGCCGGCATTCCGCTGTCACAGGCGTGGACGATGGCTTCAACCGCCCCGTGGCGCTTGCTCGGACGCGAGCGCGACCGGGGACGAATCAGCGTAGGATGCGCGGCCGACCTCGTCCGCCTCTCGCTCTCCGGCGACGGGCGCCCGATGCCCGCAGGCGACCAATAGTGCCCAATGCGCTGTCTGCGGCGAGTTCGCGTCGCCTTCCACCTTGCGAACGCCGCGGCTTAACGGGTATTCTCTCACCGGTAGTAGGAGCTGCATGGGGAGGTGATCGAATATACTCGTGTGAGTCTGCCGCCGCACCCGAGTCAGGCGCAGTGAGTTCCTTGGTTGACTGCTTCGACGTGCGACTGCGGGCGACGGTTTACATTCTCTAGCAGTTGGAGTTCGGCACAAGGGAGGTAGAGCACCATCAGATGAGGCGCAGAGGCTTTACTCTCATTGAGCTGTTGGTTGTTATCGCTATAATCGCTATCCTTGCCGCTATACTCTTCCCGGTCTTCGCGAAGGCCAGGGAGAAAGCTCGGCAAACGTCCTGTCTGTCGAACCTCCGCCAGTTTGGGACGGCCATCCTGTCCTACAGCCAGGACTACGATGAGCTGTTCCCACTGGGGTTCGTGCTGCCCGGCGGGTACTACGTCACGACCCCTCCGGACTCGCGCGGCCTCCCGAATCTCAACAGGAACCGCTACTGGGCGACAGCTATCCAGCCGTACATGAAGAACTGGCAGATGTACCGCTGCCCCAGCGGCCAGCCGTTTCTGCCGGGCGGATGGGTCCCCGCTGACGCGGGCAAGCTCGAGGTCCCGATCAGCTACTGCTTCAACGACTGTCTCCGGCTGTTCCCGCAGGCAGGCGTCGTGGCCCCGGCCAAGTGCATCATGACAATCGAGGGCACCGGCAACTGCGCGGTGCGCAACTATGCTACATGCCAGTCTGTGTGGACCGGGCCTGCTCCGACCCCGCCGGCTGAGTTCACGAGCTACGCGTTCGGCGCGTCGTTCACCACCGGCTGGACGTGGATCGGCGGCTCCCAGGGCCGGTTCGCCCACAACGGCGGCGTGACCCGCACCATGGTCGACGGCCACGCGAAGTGGTTCAAGGAGCCCG
>Ga0315282_10001005_pt1 | contig 54461 bp, 42 predicted proteins | sample YL17G07_20_MG_FD_203693 | JGI IMG/M metagenome (GOLD analysis project Ga0315282, IMG submission 203693) | Sediment microbial communities from Yellowstone Lake, YNP, Wyoming, USA - YL17G07_20 | ecosystem: Environmental > Aquatic > Freshwater > Lake > Sediment | place: USA: Wyoming | collected...
GCCCCGACCGTGCAATCGACGAAGATGCCGCCGCGATTCGCAAGGAGAAACGCCACCACCTCGCCGGTCATGACCGGTTCGTGCATCGGCATCTGCCTGGCCGGTCAGATCCCGTACTGCGCGAGGATGCGCGCGTCGTCGTCGGTAAATGGCTCGCGCAGCAGTTTCGCGGTGAACCGCTCGTGGTTCCAGACCTCGAGGTAGTTGTACTGTCCGAACACGTCCACTTCGCCCGTCATCTCGGCCGACTCGCGCAGCCGCGGATGAATGAGCACGCGGCCCTGCTTGTCGAGCTCGGCCGCCTGACCGTAGTAGTTGACGCGATCGAAGAACCGACCGCGCGCGGGGAGCGTGCTCGGGACGCCCGCCAGCTTGCGTTCGATTTCGTTCCAGACTGCCATCGGGTAGATCCGTACAGAGTCGCCCGCCAGGCTCGTGACGAAGAGTTCGTTGCCGTACTCCTCCTCGATGAAGGCCCGAAACGTGCTCGGAACCTTGAGCCGACCTTTGTCATCAATTTTGGCGGGCGAATTCCCCCGAAGCACGGCTAATGCTCCACTTCGCTCTAAAAAACTCCACTCGGATAGTAGAAGAGCTAGCGCGGTGTGTCAACCGTAAAATGAAGCTCTTCAATTAGTTACGCTATTTCTTCGCCGTGCTGCCGCGCGTTTCCGCACAGCCTTTCATCGTGGACAGAATCGTAATCACGTCGGCACCATGTCCTGATGGCTTCGCCATCCGGTCTTCCTGGCGGTGACGCATGATAGGATCTCGGTTTCCGGCTCAGGACGACCCGGTCGACCGCGCGCCCCATTTCCCCCAGTCATGCTGCGAACCGCGCTCATCGGCTTCCCGCTCAGCGGTAAAACGACGCTCTTTCAGCTCACGACCAGCCATGCGGCGCCACCGGGCGCCCACGGCAAGCTGGACGTGTCGGTCGGGATCGCCCGCGTGCCCGATTCCCGGCTGGACCGGCTGACTGAGATGTACCGGCCGCGCAAGCGCGTGCCGGCGACCGTCGAATTCGCCGATATTGCGGCCGCGACGCGCACGGCGGCCCAGTCGCTTCTGGACGTCGCGCCGTTTCGTGACGCAGACGCGCTCGTACACGTGCTGCGCGCGTTCCGGGACGAGTCGGTGCCCCGCGGGACGGGTTCGGCCTCGCCGGCGAAAGACGCGCAGGCGATGGAGGACGAACTCATCCTTGCCGATCTCGGTGTCGCCGAACGCCGGCTGGACCGCATCGATCGCGATTTGAAGAAGGCCAGAACGTCCGAACTGGAGCGGGAGCGCGATGTGATCGCGCGTTGCCGCGAGGCGCTCGAGCATGCGACGCCGATCCGGGCGCTCGACCTCGCGGCGGACGATCGCAAGCGGCTGCGCGGCTTTCAGTTCCTGTCGGCGAAGCCGCTGCTGCTGGTGGTGAACGTGGACGAGGCTGACGTCGGCTGGCTGTCCACGCCCGGCCGGGCGGCAGAGGAGGCGGGGCTCACGCCGTTCCTGTCGCGCGCCGCCACGCGCGCGGTCGGCGTGTGCGGGAAAATCGAGCTCGAAATTGCCCAGCTCGAGCCGGCCGACGCCGCGGCGTTCCTGGCGGATCTCGGCCTGCGCGAAACCGGCGTGGACCGGGTCATCCGCGCCACCTACGACCTGCTCGGCTATATTTCCTTCTTCACGGTCGGCGAGGACGAGTGCCGGGCCTGGTCGATCCCCCGCGGAACGATCGCCCAGATTGCTGCGGGCGAGATCCACACCGACATTGCGCGCGGGTTCATCCGTGCCGAGGTGGTCGGCTACGACCCGCTGGCCGCTCGCGGTTCGCTGCAGGCCTGCCGCGAACACGGCGAGGTGCGCCTCGAGGGCAAGGAATACGTCGTCCAGGACGGCGACGTCATTACGTTCCGCTTCGCGACGTGATAGGGTAATAGCGGTCGCCGAAACCCGTCAGTTCCAGACTGCTCTCCCGCAACCCGACAGGGCGTGGCCGCCGCTCTGAACAGGCAGCATGAGCGTCCAGACGATTCTGGTGTGCGAAACGCAGGTACCGCTGGTGCAGGGCGGCGCAGAATTGCTGGTGCGCCAGCTGGTCGTTGAACTCGGCGCGCGGGGGTACGTCGTCGATCGCGTGAGCCTGCCGTTCAAGTGGTATCCGAAGGAGGAGATCCTCGCGCACGCCGCGGCGTGGCGGCTGCTCGATCTGAGCGAGAGCAGCGGCAGGCGGATCGACTGCGTGATCGCGACGAAGTTCCCGTCGTACTTCGTGCGGCACCCGAACAAGGTCACGTGGCTCGTCCATCAGCACCGCGCCGCGTATGATCTGTGCGGCACGCGGTTCAGCGACTTCGAGGAGACCGAACGGGACGTCGCGTTGCGCGACCGCCTGCTGACGCTCGATCACCAGATGCTCGCGGAATCCCGACGGCTCTTCACGATCGGCCGCGTGGTATCCGAACGTCTCGAGAAGTTCAACGGGCTGCATGCGCCCGTGTTGCACAATCCGCCGGCACTCGCGCCCCGGCTCAAACCCGGCCCGTACGGCGACTACATGCTGTCGGTCGGGCGACTCGAGTCGATCAAGCGGGTCGATCTGGCCATCCGCGCGCTCCTGCACACGGACGCGTCGGTGCGGCTGATCGTCGCCGGCGACGGGAGTCACCGAAGCGACGTCGAACGCGAGACCGAGGCGCTCGGCCTGTCGGGACGCGTCCGGTTTCTCGGCTCGGTTGACGATGACACGTTGATCGAGCTGTACGCCAATGCGCTGGGTGTCGTGTACGCGCCTTACGACGAGGACTACGGGTACGTCACCCTGGAAGCATTCCTGGCGGCGAAACCGGTCGTGACCGCCCGTGACTCCGGCGGTCCCCTGGAATTCGTCGAAGACGGCGTCAACGGAGTGGTGTGCGATCCACGGCCGGAGGCGCTCGGCGCCGCCATTCAGGGCCTGGCCGGCAATCGTCGCCGTGCGGAGCAGTTGGGCGCGGCGGGACGGCAGCGGGCGCGCGGCATTACCTGGGACAGCGTGATCGAACACCTGGTGCAGGACCAGTGACCAAACTCATCATCCAGATCCCCTGCCTCAACGAAGCGGAAACGCTGCCGGCGACCGTGCACGATCTGCCGCGCGCGATCCCGGGCATCGACGTCATCGAGTACCTCGTCGTCGACGACGGCTCGACCGATGACACCAGCGACGTGGCGCGACGCGCAGGGGTGCATCACATCGTCCGCTTTCGCCGGCGCAAGGGACTGGCGGCGGCCTTCATGGCGGGAATCGACGCGTCGCTCAGGCTGGGTGCCGACTTCATCGTCAACACCGACGGCGACAACCAGTACGCGGGCGAGGACGTCGCGACACTGGTCGGCCCGCTCCTGGCCGGCAAGGCCGATGTCGTCATCGGCGATCGCAACATCGCGGCATTGCGGCACGTGAGCGTCGCACGCAAGCGGCTGCAGCAGATGGGCAGCTGGATCGTGCGGCAGGTGTCGAACACGAAGGTCCCGGACACGACCAGCGGCTTCCGCGCCTACACGCGCGACGCGGCGTTGCGCATGACGATCGTGTCCGAGTTCTCGTACACGCTCGAATCGATCATCCAGGCGGGCAAGAAGCGGATGGCGATCGCGCACGTGCCGATCAGGACGAACGAGCGGACGCGCCACTCGCGCCTGTTCGGCAGCATCTGGACGTACCTGAAGGCGTCGGCGGCGACGATTGTGCGCATCTACGCGATGTACGAACCGCTCAAGGTGTTCGGGTCGATCGGGCTCGGCATCTTCGGCGTCGGCATCGCGATCGGCCTCCGGTTCCTCTATTTCTATATCTGGCACGCGGCCGAAGCCCGGGGCCACCTGCAGTCGTTGATCCTGTCCGCGGTGCTGTTGATCGTGGGCTTCCAGGTGGCGCTGATCGGCCTGCTCGCCGACGTCATTTCCGGCAACCGCAAGCTGCTCGAAGACGTGCTCTACCGGGTGCGCCGCCTCGAGATCGAGAGCGAGCAGCCCGACGAGATGAGAGCGGGGCTTCTCGATCGCCCGCGCTGACAGGATCATCCGTGGCCGCGCCCGATTCCACCTCCGTCGTCATCCCCGCCTTCAACGAGGCGGCGTCCATCATGCGCGTCGTCTCCGACCTCGCCCGGGCCGCGACGTGGCGGGAGATCATCGTCGTCGACGATGGGTCGAGCGATGAGACGGCCCGCCTCGCCGAGTGCGCGGGCGCGCGCGTCGTGCGCCACCCGTACAACAAGGGCAACGGCGCCGCGGTGAAGTCGGGAATCCGCGCGGCAAGCGGCGACTACCTCGTCATCATCGACGCCGACGGCCAGCATCGGCCCGCCGACGCCGTCCGCCTGGTCGATCGGCTCGGCCCGTACGACCTGGTCGTCGGCGCCCGCTCGACCGCGACGCAGGCGACGCTGGGGCGGCGGATCGGCAACGATCTGCTGAACCGCCTCGCCAGCTATCTGACCGGCCGGCCGATTCCGGACCTGACGTCGGGATTCCGCGCCGCGCGCATCGCGTGCCTGCGCGAGTTCATCCACCTGCTTCCCAACACGTTTTCGACGCCGACCACCACGACGCTCGCCTTCATCAAGGCCGGCTACAACGTCGGGTTCGAACCGATCGAGGCGGACCAGCGCAGTGGCCAGTCGAAAATCACGCTCGCCCGCGACGGCGCCCGCTTCTTCCTCATCGTCCTCAAGGTGGTCACGATTTTCAGCCCGCTGCGGGTGTTCCTCCCGCTCAGCCTCGCATCGCTGGCGCTCGGCGCCGGGTACGCGATCTGGACGATCGCGACCCAGTCGCACGTCACCAATTCCTCGGTCCTGCTCATCGTGCTCGCGGTCATCGTGTTCCTCGTCGGCCTCGTCTCGGAACAGATCGCGGCGTTGCGGTTCGAGGGACGGCAGTAGAGGTCCGATGAGAGCACCAGCCGGCGTGCTGCCCGGAAGACTCGCAGTGCACGGGCGCGTACGCACGATCATCGCCGGCGCGATCGTCATCGGCCTTCTCTTGCGGCTGGCGTTCGCCTTCGGCTATTGGGTGGGCAAACCGCTGACGCTCGACGAGCAGGAGTACCTGCTGCTCGCAACGAGCGTCGCACGAGGCGCCGGCCTCACCTACCCGGCTTCCGCGGAGCAGCGTCCAGCGAGGCACTTCGAACGGCCGCCGGTGTTCGCCGTTCTCCTCGCCGGGATCCTCCGGCTCACGCGGGATCCGCTCGTCGCGGCGCCTGTCGAGGGGAACGGCATGCCGCGTGGTTTTCCTCGCTCGTCCTCCGAGGTGCCGGCCTCAATCAAGATCACCGAATCGTTGATCGGCGTGATGGTCATCGCGCTGAGCGCGTCGCTCGCGTCGAAGGCGGGTGGTCCGGTGGCTGGGGCCGCCGCTGCAACGCTCGCGGCGTTGTATCCACCGCTGGCGTGTTCCTCGGGGTACGTCTTGAGCGAGCCCTTGTACTCGCTGCTGGCACTCGCCGTTGTCTGGCTCCTGCACCGGACAGATCCCACGCGGGCGATCCCCGCCTGGGCGGTGTTCGCCGCCGGGGTGGCCGCGGGTGTCGCCGTGCTGACGAAAGAGGCGATGATACTGTTTCTGCCGTTCGCCGGGTTGTGGCTGCTTGCCCGGCGCGGGCTCGTACCGGCAGTCGTGCTGACGCTCGGCCTCGGCGTGGTGCTGACGCCCTGGATCGCGCGCAACTACGCGGTATACGGCCGTTTCGTGCTCACCGCGCCGCACGGCGGCGTCACCTTCTGGACGGGAAACAACCCGGCGGCAGGCGGCGAAGGCGACCTCGCCGCCAATCCCGAGATGGGCCGGGCGCGCGTCCAGTTCGAGCGGCGTCATGCGGGCGCGACGGCCGCGGATCTCGACAGCGCGTACTATCGCGAGGCGTTGCGGTTCATCGCGCAGAACCCGGGTGCATGGACCGCGCTGCTCGCCAGGAAACTGTTCTACACGTTCGTGCCGATTGGACCGTCGTATCGCCTCCATTCGCGGTTGTACTACGTCGCGACCGCCGGCTGCTACGCGTTGGTGTTGCCGTTTGCGGTCCTCGGATTGATCGGGCTCCTCAGGCGCCGGCGAGCCGGCCGGCTGACGGCGCTCTGGCTGCTCGCGCTGTCGACGGTCGTGACCGGCGTGGTCTTCTTTCCGCAGGAGCGGTTTCGCCTCCCCGTGCTCGATCCGGCGCTCGTGGTCTGCGCAGCCGCGTGGTTCGGGTCGCTGGCCTGCGCCAGTCGGTGGTTTCGCGTGTCGCACGATGTGCAGGGACTCGTGTAGCCATGGCATCTCTGGTCATCATTCCGACCTACAACGAACGTGACAACCTGCCCGTGCTGGTGCGCCAGGTGCTGGCGCAGCCGGACCTGCACGTCATGGTGGCCGACGATGCGTCACCGGACGGCACCGGCGAAGTCGCGGAGGCGCTCGCGCGGGAATTCCCAGGTCGGGTGCAGGTGCTGCACCGCACGGGCCCGCGGGGCCTCGGGCGGTCGTACCTGGACGCGATTTCGCGCGCAGTCACGGGAACGTGGTCGGCCATCTGCCAGATGGACGCAGACCTCTCGCACGATCCGCAGTACCTGCCGGCGATGCTGGCGGCGCTCGACACGCACGACATGGCGATCGGGTCGCGATACCTGCACGGCGTCAGCGTCGTGAACTGGCCGCTTCGCCGGATCATGCTGAGCGCCTTCGCGAACCGGTACATCCGCTTCGTCACCCGTGTGCGCGTCAACGATTGCACGAGCGGCTACCGCTGCTGGCGGCGCGAAGCGCTCGCCCGCCTGCCGCTCGACACCATCGTCTCCGAGGGCTACGCGTTTCTCGTCGAGATGCTCTACGACGCATCCCGGCTCGGCTGCCGCATCACCGAGGTGCCGATTGTGTTCGTCGAACGCCGCCACGGCGCGTCGAAGCTCTCGGGCGGCGTCCTCCTCGAATCGCTGCTGATGCCGTGGCGCCTCATTCTGCGCGCCCGGCCGCGGCCGCGCGACCAGGCGATCGGCCAGTCGTCCGACCCCCGCGAGGAGCGCCAGGCGTGACGACGTCCGCGACGCCGAACGGCGCGGCCGGCACGCAGCAGCGGGTCGTGATGATCACGACCTCGTACCCGCGGTTCGCTGGCGACACCGTCGGCACGTTTCTCGAACCGATCGCCCACGGCATCGCCCGTCTCGGTCACGAGGTCCACGTCGTGCTGCCGTGGCACCCGCGACTCGCCCGCCCGGCCCGCGAAGGGAACGTCTACTTCCATCCGTTTCATTACGCACCGGTCCGGTCGCTCAACGTGTTCGGCTACGCCGCCGCGCTGCGGGCCGATGTCCGGCTGCGCGCGGCCGCGCTCGTCGCGGCGCCGCTCGCGCTGGCGTCCGCCTGGCATGCCGCACGTCGCGTTGCGCGCGAGGCCCGCGCGACCCTCGTCCACGCGCACTGGGTGATCCCGAGCGGCGCCGTGGCCGCCGCGTTGCCGGGAAGGTATCCGCTGGTCGTGAGCCTGCACGGCTCGGACGTGTTCGTCGCCGAGCGGCACGCGGCGATCGGCGCCGCGGCACGCGCGGTGTTCCGGCGTTGCGATTGGGTGACCGCGTGCAGCGACGATTTGCTGCTGCGCGCGGGCCGGTTGAGCGCCCCCGCGGACCGCAGCGAAACGGTGCCCTACGGCGTGGATGCCGATCGCTTTCGTCCCGATGCGGAGGCACGCGCCCGCTGGCGGGCGCGTCTCGACCTTCAGCCGGACCAACCGCTCGTGGCCACAGCCGGCCGGCTCGTTCGCAAGAAGGGGTTCGAATACTTGATCGATGCGATGGGACAGCTTGCGCCACGCTGGCCGAACGCCGTGCTCGTCGTCGGCGGGGCTGGCGACCTGCAGGAGGAGCTGCGGGCCCGCGCGGCGTCATGCGGCGTGGCCGGTCGGGTCATCTTCACCGGGCTCCTCAAGCAGGACGAGGTGGCAGACCTGCTGGCCGCGGCTGACGTCGTTTCGGTGCCGTCGGTGCGTGACGACTCGGGCAACGTCGACGGACTGCCGAACATCGTCATGGAGACGCTGGCGTCGGGCACCCCGTTGGTTGCGACGACCGCCGGCGGAATCGGGGCGGTGACGCACGACGGCGAGAACGCGTTGATCGTCGGCGAGCGCGACGTGTGCGCCCTGGCCGACGCAATCGGCGCGCTGCTCTGCGACAAAGGCCTGCGCCAGAAAATCGGCCAGACCGCACGTCGCGAGGTCATCGAGCGGCACAGCTGGGCTGAGGTGGCGCGGCGGTTCGAGGCCTGTTATCTCGCCGCGCAACGGCACGCGGGCGGGCGAGGCAAGCGCTGATTCCGCCAGACCGGTTCCGCCATTTCAGAGCAAGCCCGGCTTGCCCATCAACTGACGGCCGTGCTATGGTTTAGCCGCATTTGGACGGGCCGCAGCGCAGTGTGTGCGCGGGCTGGCTGTCTTCGGTCACCCGCCATGAAACCACCCGGGCTGAGCGTCTTTTTTCCGGCCTGCAATGACGCCGCGACGATCCCCAGCCTCGTGATCGCCGCGGTCCAGACGGCCAGCCGCCTGACTTCCGACTTCGAGGTGCTCGTCATCAACGACGGCAGCACCGATGCGACGGCTGCCGTCGCCGACGAGCTGGCGCGGCTCTACCCGCAAGTGCGCGCCATCCACCACGAGCGCAACCGCGGGTACGGCGGCGCCCTGCGCAGCGGCTTCGCGGCGGCCACGAAGGAGTTGATTTTCTACACGGACGGCGATGCCCAGTACGATCCGCGCGAGATGGAACGGCTGTGGGCGCGAATGGAGGCCGGCGTCGACCTGGTGAACGGCTACAAGATCAGCCGCTCCGATCCGCTGCACCGCATCTTCATCGGCCGCCTGTATCACTACACGGTCAAGCTGCTCTTCGGCCTGAAGGTGCGTGACGTGGACTGCGACTTCCGGCTGATGCGGCGCGCGATCTTCGACCGCGTGCGACTCGAAAAGAGCAGCGGCGTGATCTGCCTGGAGATGATGAAGAAGATCCAGGACGCGGGCTTCACGATCGCCGAGGTACCGGTCCATCACTACCACCGCGCCTGCGGCAAGTCGCAGTTCTTCAACTTCCGCCGCCTGTTGCACACCGGCATCGACGTGCTCGGCCTCTGGCGCGAACTGGTGCTGAGGCGCAAGCCAGCGGCCGCGCCCGAGCCGGCGGGGGTCGACGGCGCCGTGGCGCCGCTCGACCCGGCCGCGACCCCGCCGGAGATCGAGCGCATGTGACGAGCGACTACCGCGACTTCTATTTCGGCCGGGCCGTGATGATTACCGGCGGCCTGGGCTTCATCGGCAGCAACCTGGCGCGCCAGCTGGTCGCGCTGGGCGCCGACGTGCTGCTGGTGGACTCGCTCATCCCCGATTACGGCGGAAACCTCTTCAACATCGCCGGCCTCGAGCCGTGCGTGCGCGTGAACATCGCCGACGTGCGCCAGGAGAGCACGATGAACTGCCTGGTGCGCAACCGCGACGTGATTTTCAACCTCGCCGGCCAGGTGAGTCACATCGACAGCATGCACGATCCGCGCACGGATCTCGAGATCAACTGCCGCGCGCAGCTGTCGCTGCTCGAGGCCTGCCGGAGAAACAACGCCGGGGTGAAGGTGGTGTTCGCGGGCACGCGGCAGGTTTACGGCAGGCCCGAATCGCTGCCCGTCACCGAGCAGCACCTGGTGCGGCCGACCGACGTCAACGGCATCAACAAGGCCGCGGGTGAGAATTACCACCTCCTGTACAACAACGTGTTCGGCATCCGCGCGTGCTCACTGCGGCTGACGAACGTCTACGGGCCGCGCCAGCTGATCAAACACAACCGGCAGGGATTCATCGGGTGGTTCACGCGGCTGGCCGTCGAGAACCGGGAGATCGAGATCTACGGCGACGGCCTGCAACTGCGCGACTTCGTGTACGTGGACGACGCAGCCGACGCGTTCCTGCGGGCGGGGGCCAGCGACGCATGCAACGGCGACGTGTTCAACGTCGGCGGCAACGAGCCGGTCAGCCATCGCGACCTGGTCGCGATGCTGATCGACGTGGCGGGCACCGGGCGCGTGCGGTTCGTGGAATGGCCGCCCGACAAGAAGCGGATCGACATCGGCAGCTTCTATGCCGACTCGAGCAAGTTCCGCGCGGCGGTCGGCTGGTCGCCGCAGGTCACCCTGCGCGATGGCCTGTCCGCATCGGTCGCCTTCTATCGCCAGCACCTCGCGCAATACGTGGACACGGCCGAGGAAAGGCAGGGCCAGAGCCGGTGAGCGTCGTGTCCGTACCCTTCCTGCGCCTCAGGCCGGCCGAGGACGCGCCCGCCGTCGATGCCGCGATTCGTCGCGTGCTCGATCGCGGGTGGTTCGTCCTGGGGTCCGAAGTCGACGCGTTCGAGCGCGAGTTCGCACTCGCCTGCGGCTGCGCGCACGCCGTCGGCACCGGCACCGACGCGATCGCGCTGATCCTCCGCGCGCTCGGTATCGGCGCCGGCGACGAGGTGATCACCGCGCCGATCTCCGCCGCCTACACGGCGCGCACACCTGGCGACGTGCGCGGGGCGCCCCGTCGGCACGGCCGGAATCGCGGGCGCCTTCAGCTTCTACCCGACCAAGAATCTGGGGGCCCTGGGCGACGCGGGCGCGGTCGTCACCGGCGATCGTGGCCTTGCGGAACGCATCCGGCGCCTGCGCAACGGCCGGCCGACTGCCCCGCCGCCGCGCGCGCCTGCCGCGAGGTCCTGTCGTTGCCACTGCATCCGGGAATGGTCGATGAAGATGTGCACGCGGTGGCCCGCGCCGTCCGCGCGTTCGCCTGATCGACGGTTGACCGTCGGCAGGTGAGGGTCACCCGTCGGGATTGGCCGAAGCACACGACTGTCGACCCCCGTCAGCCGTCAACCGTGAACTGTTGACTGTCAACTGTCCGGCGACCGACATTCTTCGATACGCGATGCTCTTCACCATCTGCGGCCTGATCGTCATCGCCTACCTCCCCGGTGCGGCGCTGTTTCGCGTCCCGGTTCTCGACCGCGACCGGCGCGCGTCGCTCGACGCCGAAGAGCGCGTGTTCTGGGGGATTCTCCTGAGCATCGCCTGGTCATCGACGATCGTGCTCGCGCTGGCGGCCGTCGGGCGCTACACGCTCGGCCGGCTGCTGGTCGCCGATGCGGGTCTGGCGGTCTGCGTGGTCCTCGCGTGGCGGGGACGGCTGCTCTACGGCGCGAGCGCCCGCCGCCCGACGGCGACTGCACTGCTGCCGCTGTCACTCGTCGCTCTCGGCTGCTGGCTGTTCTTCCCTCCGTTCCAGGACGTTCTGGGCGGCAAGGACCCGGGCGTGTACATCAACGAGGGGGTGCAGATCGCCCAGCGGGGCGCGCTCGTCGTGCACGACGCCGCCGTCTCGTCGTTGCCGGCGCACCTGCGCGATCTCTTCTTCCCGTTCTCGGGCAACGCCGAGTACTACAGCAACCGCTTCATGGGGTTCTTCCTGCTCGACGCACAGCAGGGCACGGTCGTCGGACAGTTCCCCCATCTCTACCCCGCCCTGATCGCCATCGCATACGGCCTCGACGGCGTGCGCGGCGCACTGTCGACCACACCCGTCGCGGCGATTCTCGCGCTGCTCGCCGTCTACCTTGCCGGGGCTCGACTGCTCGGCAGGCGGACGGCGCTCGCCGGCACCGCGCTGCTGGCGCTGAACGTCGCGACGGTGTGGTTCTCGCGCGAGCCGAATTCGGAGATCGTCTCGCAGTCGTTCATCTTCGCGGCCGCACTGGCGCTGGGCCACGCGCACGTCGACGGTGACCGGTTCTTCGCGCCCGTCGCGGGCGTGCTGCTCGGCCTGTTGCTGTTCCTGCGCCTCGACGCGCCGGTAGCCATCGGCGCCGTCGCCGTCGCGCTCGTTCTCCAGCTCTTCGACCGGCGACGGCCGTCGCTGCTCTTTCTGACCCCCCTGATCGTCCTCGGCGCCGTGGCTCTCGCGTACTGGCACGCCTGGATGCAGGCCTACGTCATGCTGCCGCGCATCGTCCTGTTGAACATGCAGGCCTCGCGCTTCGTCCTGCTCGGTCTCGCACTGCTCGGGTTCTGCGCTCTCATCGTTTTGTCACGCTCCAACCGGCTGGCCGCACCCGTCCGCGCCGCCGCACCGCCGGTGCTGGCAATCGCCGTCGTCATCCTGGCCGTCTACGCCTACTTTTTTCGCGTCCAGACCTTCGGGCCGGGCGGACTTACCTGGTCGGACGCGCGCTCGCTGGAGATCTTCACCTGGTACTTTCCGCCGCCCGCGCTCGTGCTCGCCCTCGCGGGCCTGAGCGTCGTGACGTTGCGGTCGTTCTGGCGCGCGCCCGTGCTGCTGGTCACCGTCGTCCTCTACTGCCTGTTCGTGTTCTACAAGATCCGCGTGTGGCCGGATCATTTCTGGATGGCGCGCCGGTTCATCCCGGTGATCCTTCCCGGCGCGTCGCTGATGGCCGCGGCCGGCCTCGCCGTGATCGCGTCCCCGCCGGGCGGCGCACGCCGATTGCGATGGGCGGGAATTCCTGTCGCGGCGGTATTGTCCGTTCTCATCGGCGTCCAGCTCGTTCGCGCGAGCTGGCCGGTTGCACAGCACGTCGAGTACGCCGGCGTCGTGTCGCGGCTGGACACTCTCGCGTCACGGTTCGGCCCGGACGATTTGCTCGTCGTGAACCCGCGGGATGAAACCGACATTCACGTCTTCGCACTGCCGTTGAACTACATCTGGAACCGGCCGGCGCTCGTGCTCGCCTCGCCGAAGCCCGACAAGGTGTTGTTCCGGGAGTTCCTGCAATGGGCGTCCATCCGGTATCGGCACGTGTACTTCATCGGCGGCGGCGGCACCGATCTCGTGTCGCAATCGATCGCCGCGGAACCGGTGTTCGCGAATCGGATCGAGGTGCCCGAATACGAATCGCGGCGTAACGGCTACCCTCGAGAGGTCAAGCTGAAGAAGTTCCGCTTCGGGGTGTACCGATTCGTGAAGCCGGGAACGGCGACGACGCCGTTCACGCTCGACGTCGGATACCTGGATGATCTGAACGTGTACCGGTTCAACGCGAAGGAACTGAACGACGGCGTCCCGTTCCGATGGTCGCGCGACACCTCCTACGTGGCACTCCCCCACGTCGAGCAGGCACGCACGCTGACACTCTGGCTGAACGACGGCGGACGCCCCGCGACGGCGACCCCGGCGCGCGTCACCGTGTATCTGAACCAGCGTCTGCTCGGCAGCGTCGACGTCGCGCGGGGCTTCAACGCCTACACTTTCCAGATTGTTCCTGACGTCTGGGCGGCGAGTGTGACGACGGAGGACGCCCTCACGCTGAAACTGGTGAGCACGACGTGGAATCCGCGACGGGCGCTCGGGGTGGCCGACGACCGGGAACTGGGCGTAATGGTGCATCGTGTCGAGATCAGATGATCGTGGTCGTTAGTCGTTGGTCGGTGGTCGGTGGTCGGTGATCCGTATGTTCTCGCATCTGCAGGTCTACGATCGGCGCGAACGGTGGATGGTCGGGCTGGCCGACGCGGCGCTGGGCATGGCGGCGGCCGCGCTTCGTCCGTTCGGCCGGGGTCCGTCCGCATCCGCGTCGCCGCGGCGCATTCTGCTGCTGCGACTCGAGCGCATCGGCGACCTGCTGATGTCCTGGCCCGCGATTGCCGCCGTCCGTCAGCTGGCGCCCGAGGCGCAGATCGATCTGGTTGTCGGCAGCTGGAACGAGTCGATCGCGCGATTGCTGAACGGCGTCAGCCGCGTGACAACGCTGGACGCGGCGTGGCTGGCTCGCGGCGCGGCTGCCCCGCGCTGGCCGGGCCTCATCCGGTGCGCGCTGGCGTGGCGGCGGGAAGGCTACGACTGGGCGATCAACTTCGAGGGCGACATCCGCAGCCACCTGCTGATGGCCCTGTCCGGTGCGCCGCGCCGGATCGGGTTCGACATGGCGGGCGGCGGCCCGGTCCTGACCGATCGCGTCCCGTACGACGCCTCCTCTCACGTTGCCGACAACGCGCTGCGCCTCGTTGAGCGGGCGTTTGGCGTCGAAGTGCATCGTGCCGTGCCCCGACGCTACGCGGAACAACGGCTCGCCGTGCCGGCGGCCGCACGGCAACGGGCCAATGCCCTGCTGGCGGAACTCGAGCGCGGAGCGCGCGTGAACCCGTCCGACGGTCCGAGTGAACCCGTGCCACCGCTCGTCGGCATTCACGTCTCGGGCGGGCGGGACGTCAAGCAGTGGGATCCCGTCCGGTTTGGCGATGTTGCCGCGCGGCTCGCCGTTCGACACGCCGCTCGACTGGTCTTCACCGGGTCGGAGGGAGATCGCGCCCTGGTCGACGTCGCGATGGCGCGGCTGCCGGCAGGCACAACCGCCATGCACGTCTGCGGCCGTTCGGATCTGCTGACGATGGCCGCCTTGCTCGAACGTGTTGCGGTGTTCGTCACCGGCGACACGGGTCCGATGCACCTGGCCGCCGCGGTCGGAACGCCACTGGTCGCCATCTTCGGGCCTTCCGACGCGCGACGCTGGGGCCCGCTCTCGGACAACGCGCGCATCATCACCGGTGACATCGAGTGCCGCCCGTGCAACCGGATTCGACGGCCGCCGGCGCGCTGCGCGGACGGCATGGCTGATTGCCTGGCGGCCGTGAGCGTGGATCAGGTCGTGGCGGTCGTCGAGCAGTCACTCGCGGAGGCCGACCGTCGCGATCGCGCGCCGGTGCCGGGTCGAGGCGCCGCAACAACGGAGGCGAGCGATGCCGCCCGGTGACACGCGCGTCATCATGATGACGAAGGGCGGCGAGCGGCGCGACGTCGACCTCGAAGACTACCTCGACGCCGAAGCCCTCGAAGCGTGCGAACGCGACGCGAACGTGTGGATCAAAAGGCTTCGCCATGCGCTCGTCGACCGCGTCGTACTGCGCGATCGACTCACCTTCCGCGGCGATTCGATGTGGTGGTTCATCGAACTGTACCTCCACAAGCAGCGCACCGTCGTGTCCGCCTATCGGTTCGTGCGCGCGCTGGAGACGCTCGTCGCGCGCGAACGTCCTGTCCGGATTTCGACCGCCGGCGTCCCGCTGTTGCGCCTTCTCGCGCCGCAGGTCGCCAGGCGCCATGCGATCGAGGTGCCCGACGCGGGTTCGAGATGGCAGATGTTGCAGTCGCGCGTTCGCCTGCTCGTTCGAAGTCATTTCCACACGCGGTCCGCGATCGCAGGTCGCGCCCGTCCCGCTCGTGTACTGCGGCACGCGGGCCTGCCCATCGAGGTGGCCGCGTTCGTGCACTCAGCGTTCTGGCGGCGCGAGCAGGACGAAGAAGGCTACGTCGGCCCGGTGCTGCGCGCCCTCGAGGGCCGGCTGCCGCGTGGCAGTCTCGTCCTGGTCGGCCTGGGCCCGCGGACGAATTTCCGGGCGCGAGGCTGGCGTCACCGGGTCGCCGAGTTCAACGACCCGGCTGCGCGCGATCTGCCGCTGCTGCCCATCGAGTCCTTTTCCGGGTGGCGGGCGATCCGGCCGTCGGTGGCCGTGTGGCACGATCGACGCCGGATCCTGCGCGCGCTGACGACGAGCGCCGATGTGCGGCGCGCGGCCCTCATCGAGGGATACGACATCTGGCCGGCGCTTCGCGCCGACCTGCTGGGCGTTTCGCACCTGCAGCTCCCCTGGTCGGCCCGTTCCATGGACGAGGCGGCGGCGGCGCTCGACGTGCTGCGGCCGCGGGTGATCGTCACCTACGCCGAGGCCGGCGGCTGGGGGCGGGCGCTGGCGCTCGAAGCACGGCGCCGTCGCATCCCGATGGTCGGCCTGCAGCACGGCTTCATCTATCGGCACTGGCTGAACTACCTGCACGAATCCGACGAGATGGCACCGTCGGCCGGCAACCCCGCAGACCGCGGCTTTCCCCGCCCCGACCTGACGCTGGTCTACGACGGGTTCGCGCGGCTTCACCTCACGCAGGCTGGCCACTTCCCGCCCTCGTCGGTGGCCGTCACCGGCAGTCCCCGGCTGGAAGCCTTTGCCGAGGCGGGACGACGGCTCGCCGCCGGGGACCGGGAGCGCATCCGGGCGGACGCAGGCGCGAGGAGGGGACAAAAGCTCGTCGTCCTTGCCACGAAGTTCAACCAGATCGGCGCCTGGTTCAAGCCGCTCGTTGACGCGATCGGACAAATGCCCGACGCGCACCTAGCGGTGAAGTGCCACCCGGCCGAAGGTCGTGAACCGTACGAGGCGACGGCGGGAACGGTGGCGAACGTGCGGGTCATGCCGGCAGGCACGGATCTCGGCGCACTCGTCGCCTGCGCCGACCTGATTGTCACGGTGAATTCGACCGCGGCGCTCGAAGCGATGGCGCTACACGTCCCCGGCCTGGCCCTCGCGCTGCCCAACAACCTTTCACCGTTCGTCGATGCCGGAGCGCTGGCCGGCATCGACCGGCCCGGGGAAATCGCGGCCGCCCTGCGGCGACTCTTGTATGATCAGGCGGAGCGGGACAATCTGGCCGAGCGCCGGCGCGCGTTCATCGAACGATACGGAATGGTATCGGGGGGCGGAGCCGCGGAGCGCGCCGCCGACGCCATCCTGCAGATTGCTCATTCACGGGCCGGGTGTGAGCCCGCGTGAGACGCAGGTTCCGGCTTCACCCATGACCGGGCGCGGAGAATCATGATGGATTTTCTCATTACAGGCGGCGCGGGCTTCATTGGCTCTCACCTCGCCGACCAGCTGCTGCGTGAAGGGCATCGAGTGTACGCCCTCGACAACCTGTCGACTGGATCGATCGCGAACATCGCGCACCTGAAAGGGAATCCCCGCTTCCACTACACGATCGACACGGTCACCAACGAGCCGGTGCTCGCCGAGCTGATCGACCAGTGCGACATCGTCTTTCACCTGGCGGCAGCCGTCGGCGTGAAGCTGATCGTCGAAGCGCCGGTGCACACGATCGAAACCAACGTCCACGGCACCGAGGTGGTCCTCACGCACGCGAACAAGAAGAAGAAGCTGGTGTTCATCGCGTCAACGTCCGAAGTCTACGGCAAGAGCACGTCCGTGCCGTTCCGGGAAGACGACGACCTCGTGCTCGGTCCCACGATGAAGCATCGGTGGGCGTACGCGTGCAGCAAGGCGATCGACGAATTCCTGGCGCTCGCGTACTGGAAGGAGAAGAAGCTGCCGGTCGTCATTGCGCGGCTGTTCAACACGGTCGGCCCCCGGCAGACGGGCCAGTACGGCATGGTCATCCCGAACTTCGTGCGACAGGCGCTGGCCGGGCAGCCGATCACCGTATTCGGCGACGGCAGCCAGACGCGGAGCTTCACCTACGTCGGCGATGTCGTCTGCGCGCTGGCTGCGCTCGTGAAGGAGCCGGGGGCCGTCGGCCAGGTGTTCAACATCGGCAACGCCGAGGAGATCTCGATCCGCGACCTGGCGGAGCGCGTGAAGAAGCTGACCGGCAGCAGCTCGCCGATCGTGACAATCCCGTACGACCAGGCGTACGAAGCCGGCTTCGAGGACATGCCGCGGCGCGTCCCCGACATCGGCAAGATCCACGCCCTCATCGGCTATCAACCACGCGTCAACCTCGATGAGATCCTGGCGAAGGTCATCGAGTACTTCCGCGAGCGGTAGTCCTTTGCGCGGCATGCGTCGACGGGCGGGGCCGGCGGTCGAAACCGTGTTGCTGAAACAGGCGAAGCATGTCCGCCGGCTGCTGCTCCTCGCGGCCCGCGATCGCGGGCCGCTACCCGAGATCCTGCAGATCGAAGCGACCAACATCTGCAACGCCCGCTGCGTCTTCTGCCCTCGCGAGCGCATGGAGCGCAAGCAGGGCGTGATGGATATGGCGCTGTACCGCAGGATCGTGGACGAGGCGGCCGCGCTCGGCATCCCCAACGTCCGTCTTCACAACTATGGCGAGTCGTTCATCGATCGCGAGATCGTCGAGAAGATTCGCTACGCCAAATCGCGCGGCATCCCCCGGCTTGGCCTGATCAGCAACGGCTCGCTGATTACCGAGGCGCTCGCCCGCGGCATCGTCGAGGCCGGGCTCGACGCGATCAACATCAGCGTCGATGCCGCCGGCAAGGAGACGTTCGAGCGGACACGAATCGGGTTGAACTACGACCGCGTGATCGAGAACATCGAGCGGCTTCTGAGGGTTCGGGGTGAACTCGGCGCCGAGCGGCCGAAGCTGATTCTCTCCTTCGTGCGCCAGGAGGACGGCGACGAGGGCGACGAAGCGGAGCGGGGCATGGGGGCCCCGCGAGCGAGGAGCTTGGCGGGGTGCAGGGGACCCCGCCACTCAAACGATGAGCGCGCATTCATCGAGAAATGGAGCCGCGTCGCGGACAAAGTGCACGTTACCGACCTGCACAACTGGGCCGGCACGCTCCATGACCGCTCCAGCGTGCAGTTCCCTTGCTACCGGCCGTGGCTGACGTTCACCGTCCTGTGGGACGGTCGCGTTGCGCTATGTTGTGCGGACTTCGACGCAAAGGTCGTCCTCGGCGATTTGCGAACCTCGGCCATCTCGGACGTGTGGAACAGCGACGCATTTCGGGCCATCCGACGAGCCCATCTGGACCACGGTGGGCCGGACATCTGCCACGGCTGCGACCTGCCGAAGAAAGACTCGCCGCTCTGGATCCGAAAACTCATGGGACGGCCGTTTTCGCCGGCCAGCCCCCGCCGCCCGGTCGTCTAAACAGAGAGGACGATCGCCCGTCCGGGCTTGGTCGAAGAGAAGCGGGGCGCTATACTTGCCGCATATCTGAGGTCTGCCATGAAGTGCTTTGTCGCGCCCGTCGTGCTGTTGACGACGTTGCTCGCGCTTCCCGCCTACGCGGGCGAGGTCAAGCTGCAGGTCTCGAACGGCCGCGTGACACTGCAGGCGCGCGATGCCACGGTGCGGGAAATCCTCGCGGAATGGGCTCGCGTCGGGCAGGTGAAGATCGTCAACGGCGAGAAGGTCATGGGAGCGCCGGTGACGCTGGAGCTGCAGGGTGTGCCAGAAGCGCAGGCGCTTGCCACGCTGCTGCGTTCGGTGTCGGGATACATGGCCGCGCCGAAGGCCCAGCCGGCCTCCGCCGGATCGATCTACGACCGCATCGTCATCATGGCAGCGCCGCGGACGCTGACAGCCAGCACTGGTTATACGACGCCGCCCCCGCAGCAGCCGCAGTACCGCCCTGGCATGCCGCCCGGCATGGTGAATCCGGGGATGCTGGATGATCCGGATGAATCGGGGGGAATGCCGCCGACATATCCCGGTGGAGCACCTGTATATCCCGGCGCCATGGCCGGGCGCGGCCTGGTCATACAGCAGCAGGGCCAGGCGCAGGGCGTGCAAGCGCCGGCGGCGGGCGCCGTTCCGCAAGGGGCCCCGGGAACTGTGAGCCCGTTGCCGCAGATACCGGGCATGCCCGGCCAGCAGGTGGTGCCGGGAACGGGCGCGCCTGGGACGGTCACCCAGCCCGTGAAGAAGCCCGGCGGGCCGGGTGGCGCGGGACCGGGTGGCGAGGGCCAAGAGTAGGAGCGGTCACCCGTCACTGGCCGCCGACCGGAATCGGTGGGTGCTCGACCTGGGACGACCTGTCGGGCACGCAGACGCCGGGGCGCCGGTAGAGGTACTCGACCGGCCTGGAATACTCTCGCCACCGCACGTATGGTGCCGGCGGGGGCGGAGATTTCGGAGCGGCGAGGATGTAGTTGGCGCCAGGCGCAAGCCGGGCGACGTCCTCGGCACTCATCATCTCGTAAATCGGAATGTCGCGGCCTTCCCCCGAATAGCGGGGAGTGTGCCACCAGCGAATGCGGTACAGCCCGACGCCGCACGCGTCCGGTTGCCCCCCGATGTCACGGAAGGCGAGGATGTGGCTGCGATCGAGCGTCCACAAAGGACGATAGGTGTCGCCGAGGCTCATCGCTACCATCGCCAGCAGCCATCCGCCCGCGAACACGACCGACGCCCACGACCTCGTCGATCGCGCGAGCAGGAGCAGTAGCTCCGCAGCGCCAATGCCCATGAGCAGCACGATCACCGGAACGCCGACGACGGCGAACCGATACTCCTTGCCGCGAACAGCGCTGCCGCAAGCATCTGGTGCACGGCGGGTGACGCATCGAGACGGTAGATGGGCGTGACGAGCGCGGCGAAGAACGCCGGGCGGGATGCGGTCTGGAACTCCCACGGCACGATGCCGTACCCGCGAAGCGACCGGTGCGCCTGCTCGGCGACCTGGTACACCTCGTCTGCCTGGTGGATGTTGGGCAGGACCCAGGCCAGGCCGAGCCGCAGCACGAACGCGGCTGCGAGCAGGGCGAACAGCGCACGGCGATAGCCACCGGGGAGCGTGTCGCGCGCGGGCTGCAGCGCGCCCCACGAGGAGGCTGCCCAGCGACTCGCCGTACGCAAGGCATTCGCCGTCATTCCCGCACCGCGACGCCGCGCCAGAGCGCCATCGCGCCTCCCAGGAAGACGATGAGTGCGCACACCGACAGGGCTCTGTACCGCGGGTACTCGAGGCGGACGACGTAGCTGCCGGCGTGAGGCGCGCGGAACGCGAGCTGGCCGCCGCTCGAGTACAGCGGCACCTCGCGACCGTCCGCGTACGCCCGCCACGCAGGATAGTAATTCGTCCGCACGACAACCGGCTCGTTGGCGGTTGCGCCCACCAGCTCCACTTCCGCCCCCAGGAAATCCAGGTTGCGCAGCCGCCCGCTGCCGTTCGGCGTCACGACCGACCGGACGTCGGCGTCGGCGAGATCGAACTGCGACCAGGTGCCGTCGCGCCATCGCTCGACGAACCGGCCGCTCTTCGCGAGGTAGTCGCGGGAGGCGTCGGTCCAGACGAAGAGATGCCGGACGCCCCAGCGGCGCATCTCCGCGACGAACGCGTCCGGCGCTGTCTCGGCGATCGGCCGCCCCTCGAACGTGCCCGCGGCAACAACCTGCCCGCGCCAGATGTTCCAGGTCCACCCGTCGACCATCTGGCTGTAGAACCGCTGGCCGGCAAGACCGGGGAGGAGCCCCTCGAAGTGCACGTCGAACGGGGTCGTGGGCGTACGGCGCGCCGGATCACGGTCCATGTCGCGATGCGGGCTGATCTCCACGACGATCATGGTCCCGTCCGATGCCGCGATCCGATCGATCAGCGCCGGGTTGAACGCCCGCAGTTCCGGCACGTGGCGGACAGGCGCCCACGAAGTGCCGACGTAGAGCCCGATCACCGCGACGAGCGCCAGGGCCAGTTTGCGTGTTCCGCCCAGTCGCAGCACGAGCCCCGCGAGCGCGGGCGCCTCGAGCACCGGCAGCATGTGCTGGATGCGATCGAACACGGCGCCTGCCTCGGAAGTGTTCAGGCGAAGGAGCCCCTGAGTGAGGATGGTGGCCCAGGCGTAGAATCCGACGCGCGATCGTGGCGACTTCAGGGCGAGGACGAACATCGCCGGCCACCAGATGTTCGCCAGGCTCCGGTAGTCGTTGAACCAGCGGTGCGGCAGCGCCAGGATCTCGACGTTGTAGTAGATGTTCCGCAGCAGCGCCGGCCAGTTGCGCGGGACGCTCGGATCGTACACGGTGTTGTTGAAGCTGACGTACGCCGGGTAGCGCAGCGACTCCCAGTGAACGGGCAGGGCAGCGAGGCCCGCAATGGCGGCGGCGACGGCCAGCCGCACGGCGGCCGCCCGGTCGCGGAAGTAGGCAGCCTCGAGCACGAGGTAGATCACGGCGTACACCGTGAACGCGACGTGCGAGTAGAGCCCGAGCGTCAGCCCCAGGAGCATCAGCGGCCCGCCCCAGCGGTGCCCCAGGCGCGCCGCCCGGCTGCCGACGAGGGCCAGGCACGCCGAGAACACTCCGACCAGCGAGTTGGTGTCGCCGCTGTTGCCGAGCGTGCCGAAATACCCGGCCGTGAAGATCGCGGCGAAGCCGGCGGCCATCAGCGCAGTTTCCCTGTCCTCGCGATGGATGTCCCACCACACCAGGACCGGCAGCGACAGGAAGAGCACCGCGTGCAGGAGGTGGTAGCCGACGCGGTCGCCCGCCAGCGTCATCGGGACGATCGCGACCGCCGCAAAGCTCTGCGCGATGTCGGTGGAGGTCGGGTAGCCCCCCTGGAACCACCAGTTCCACCCCACCACCGATCCACGCTGCATCAGCCGGATGCCGTTCACCGCCTGCTGGAACAGCTCCGTCCAGTCGTCCTTGAACGGGATCTGTCCCCACTCGGACAGCGGCAGGCGCGACACCATGGCGCCGGCAAGTGAAAATGCCCCGGCGAGGAGCAGCGCGATCGGTATCGCGCGCCCCAGTCGAACGGGACGGCCCACGACGCGCCGCGTTGCGATTACCAGCACGCTGGCCGCGAGCAGGGCGCACCCGTACCATGGCAGCCGCCATCCGTGCAGCGACCCGGGGATTGCCGCCCACCTCGTCGTCAGGAGGAAGTTCAGCCAGGCGAGCACCAGCGAAAGGGCGAGCGCCGCAACCGGCGCCCAGCCCGGAAGTCGTCGTTCGGGCATCAGTGAACTGCGACCTTTACCTACGAGGCCTGTCGATGGGCGCGGCGATCATACCAGCTTGGACGCGAACCTCGGAACGACGTGCGCGCTCGCCGTGACGTCAGCCCGAAGTTCGGCCGCCGGATGGTCATGAACCCGGGAGCAACCCTCCGCGCTCCTAACGATGAGCTTGCAAGTGTCTCTAACTCGGGCACTTGACGGCTAAACTCGACGCGACTACACTGGCCATCTCTTCGGAAAAGCTCTGCCAGCGCTAACCCGAAGTGTTCCCGGGGCGTTCCCCTGCCGCGCCCGGGGTTTGCCCGGCAGGCGGTCGCCACGGGTTTACGGCCACCGGCCGAACAGTCCCGCTTTATAGTGGAGTTGGAATGCGCGGCACATCCGTTCCGTTCGTCATGGCTGTGTTGTGTCTCTGCACCCCGACTGTCGGGCTGGCCCAGTCTCCCGATGTCGGGGCGATCAGGAAACAGGCGCAAGGCGGTCAATACGAAACAGCGTGGACGTCGCTGCAGCGGGCGCCGGAAACAGCAGAGTTGCTGCGCACCGCTATCGAGATTTCATTGCCTGCCGGACGGGTGGACCGCGCGCTGGCTTCGTACGAGCGACTCCTGTCCCTCACCGGGCAGCCCGACCCCGCGGCACTCGCCGACATCTCCCGCGCCGTGCTGCAGCGCGATCGTCGTGACCAGATGCCGCTGGCTCGCGTGGAGAGCTGCCGCGCGCTGTTTCGAATGGGCGATGCGGAGTGCAAGGCCGATCTCGAGCTGGCCGCAAACGACGCCCGTATGGCGCCACGTGTGAGGCTAACGGCGGCGGCCGCACTGGCCGAAAAGGATCGAGCGGGCGTCTTGTTGTTGCAGCGCGTGGGCGACAGCATCACCGGCTACAACAAGCCGCTCGTGGCAGAAGCGGCGAGCCGACTGCCGGCGTCCGCGGCGGTGCCTCTTCTCACCCGGCTGCTCGCCAGCCCGGTCCCGGATGCGCAGGTGGTCGCCGCAACATTGCTCGGCGATTTCGATACCCCCGCCGCCCGCAGCGCGCTGAAGGCGGTCGTGGCGACGGAAGGTTCGGCGGCACGGCCCGCGGCGAGAATCGCCCTGGCGAAGCTGGGAGACCCCGAGCAGCTTCGGCTGATGGGCGGCGTCGTCGAGCGGCTCGAGGGTGCCGATCGGTACCGGGTCGGCTCGGCGCTCGCCGCTGCTGGCGACCCACGCGGGCTGCAGTTGCTCGAACGAGCCCTGAGTGACGACGACCCAATCGTGCGGATCGATGCGGCAGCGGCAATTGCCCCGCGTTTGCCGGCAAAGGCGTATCCAGTGATCGAAGAGGCGCTGAGGACTGGCGACCTGAACGCTCGCGCGCATGCCCTGGAGGTGGTGGCGTCGCTTGGCTGGGCGCCTTCCACCGAGATGTGGAAGCTGCTGAAGGACGCCAACGCGGTCGTGCGCGTCAGGGCGGCGGAAATCTGCGCGCGAGCGGGCCGTCGGCCTGCGCCAAAGGCCTGAAATGTCCTTGCGCTATCGCGTGATCCTGTACGTGATGCTGGCGGTCGCGAGCGGCTTCACCGACTTGCGAATGCGCGCACATCCGCTTCACGGGGTCACCGATTACATTCCACAGGTCGTCGCCGGAACGGCGGAAGCGCCGGGGCGCTACCGGGTCCTCGCGCCATTCACCGTCCGGGGGTTCGCTGATCTCACCGGTATTGGCCTCACCGCGGCGTGGTACCTGACGCGCCTTGGATGGTTCCTGGCTGCCTATCTGATCCTCGATCAGTATCTCCGCACCTGGTGCTCGCCGGCTGCCTCGCTCGCGGGCACGCTGCTCGTCGCCGCAACCTTGCCGCTGACGTTCACCAATTCCTGGCCGCACCCCGATCACATCCCCGAGCTTGCGCTGTTCACGCTCGGCTGCCTCGCGGTCGCCCGGCGTCGCGAGGTGCTGTTTGCCGTCGCTCTTGCGCTCGCGGCCCTGAATCGCGAAACCGCCGGGTTCCTGGTCCTTCTGTACGCGGTTGCCGGTCGGTTCAGCCGCCAACATCTCTGGTACACCGCGCTGTTCGCGTTGGAGTTCCTGCTGATCGCCGTCGGACTGCGCGCCTGGCGCGGGTTCGAGTCCTACCAGTACTGGCAGCTCGCCAACAACATCTCGTTCCTCCGCCTGCTGCCTGCGCCCTACGATCCGTACTACCGCGCGTATGCCTATTTCTTCCTCGTGCTCTTCGGCCCGCTGGCGCTGGTCGCCCTCGCGAGGCGGCCGCAGAAGCCGCTGTTTGCGCGCCGGGCCCTCTGGGTGGTTCCTCCGTTTTTGCTTGTCGCGTGTACCATCTCGAGCATAATCGAGACGCGAATCTTCACGCCCCTGTACCCGCTGCTCTTGCCGGCCGTCGTCGTAACGCTGTTCAGCCACCTCGGCTGTTCACAATCTGAAGCGCTGACTTCCTTCCGCGTGTCCGGAGGCTGACGTGAGCCGAGAGTTGAAACTTCATGTCCTGTTCGCCGCCGCGCTACTGGTCCTGGCACGGCCGGCCGAGACTCGTGCGTCGATCACACCGGTCGGCACCCCGCTGAAGCTCGCGGGAGCCGGAGGCAACCTGGCCACGAACGCGGCACGCAACGATATCGCGTTCGACGACAAGCACAACGTGTACCTTGTGGTCTGGGCGAACTCGGTAGGATACGGCCACGTATATGGCCAGTTCGTCTACACGGACGGCACAATCCCCGGGCCACCTTTCCAGATTTCTGCGGGAGAACAGCTGTACGCGAAGCACCCGCGTGTCGCCTATTCCGCAGGTTCGGCAGACGATGTCTTCCTGGTCACGTACAACAGTGATCACAATCTCACGGACAAGGGCTCCAATATCTACGGACAGCGCGTTCGCTACACGACTGACGGTTCGTCCCCGCTGGTCGGCGGCCCTTTCCAGGCCTCCGTCTACTCGGACGATCCCAGCTACGTCCAGAACCCCGGCGGCATCGCCTGGAACCCCACTGCCCGCCAGTTCCTGATCACGTGGGAATCGTTCCACGATGCCGGCTTGGGATGGGAACCGTTTGCGCGCGTGTTGAACGTGGACGGAACGCCGTTCAACAACGACAAGGACCTGGCAGGCTGGCCGGCGGGCCAAGGTGTGCCGAATGCCGCGTACGACCCCACCTCGAACCGCTTCATGGTCGTCTTCGCGGGAGACGACGCCAGCGGCCTCTTCGTGGGCAACTGGGCCGTCCTCATCGATGGTGTCACGGGGGATCCAATCAGCGGGCCAATCCACCTTGTCGTGAACAGTTCGTCGCAAGGCGAGCCCAACATCGTGTACCTGCCACAGGCGCACGCGTTCCTCACGATGTGGACCGACATCGTCGAGCACGTGAGATCTGTGTACGGACGACTCGTGGATGCCAACGGCAACGGCCGCGCGACGTACAAGCTCACGAGATTCGACGACGTCTCTCCGATGCCAATGGGCCGGGCAAGCGCCGCGTACAACGCCGTCACGGCGTCGGTGCTGATGGTCGCGATGGACGATCTGTACGCATGGAGCAGCGAGCTCGACGCCTCGGGCAGCGTCCTGCAAACGATGCAGATCTCGCACGCACAGCCCAATCCCGATGCGGGTACGTTTGACCCGCGCGTGGCGGCTGGCTCGAACTACTTCGCGATGAGCTACATCCTCAATTACGCCGGCATATGGCTCGAGATCTATCAGGGCGGCCCCGCCGCCGGTCTCACGGTCACGGGCATCTCGCCGACGTCCGGCTCAACCGCCGGCGGCACCCTGGTCACGATCACCGGGACCGCCTTCCCGTCGAACGCGACGGTGACGTTCGGGGGCGTTGGCGCGACGGTCCTGGCGGTCACGAGCACCCAGATCATCGTAACGACGCCAGCCCACGGCATCGGTACGGTCGATGTGACGGTCAGGAATCCGGGCGACGGCTCCACCGCAACCGCAGCGACGCCGTTCACCTACGCGCTGCCGCCGCCGTTGACGGCAACGCCAGCCTCGCTGGCGTTCGGAGTGACCAGGGACGGTGCGCAAGGAGACATCATCACCCTGACGCCCGCACAGATGATCCGCGTATCGTCGACGCTCGGGTGGCTGGCGTGGACGGCAACCTCGAATCAGCCGTGGGTGCAGATCACCAATGGTTCGGGGATTGGCGATGGTCAGTTTTCGGTCGCCATCATCAACCCTGGCAACGTGCTGGCGGGATCGACGAGTGCGACGGCGACGATCACCATCGTCCCCGGAAACGCCGAGTACGGCGTGACGACTATGACCGTGACGCTGAAGGTCGATTTGACAGGCGGGGCCGGAACGCTGCCGCCGTTCGGGCAGGTCGACACGCCGGTTCAGGGCGCGTCCGGGGTGGTTGGAGCGATCGGTGTCTCGGGCTGGGCGCTGGATGACGTCGGTGTCAGCGCGGTGAAGATCTATCGGAACTGCCTTGCCTTCGAAAATCAGGCCAACTGTCAGACGGTCGGAGGCCTGCCCGTCGTCTACATCGCAGACGCCGTCTTTGTACCGGGAGCGCGTCCTGACGTCGAAGCCGACTTCCCGACCAACCCGCAGGCGTACCGCGCCGGTTGGGGCCTCATGGTGCTCACGAACATGCTTCCGAGCATTCCCGACAGTCTGATGTACGGAGGCAAGGGACAGCTCACGTTGTACGTGTTCGCCAAAGACCTCGAGGGCAACCTCACGCTCCTCGGGCGGTCCTGGAAGGACGATCACACGCCGACGACGCTGACGCTCGCCAACGACACGATAGCGAAACCGTTCGGCGTCATCGATACCCCCGAACAGGGGCAGACGGTCGGCGGCACGCTCCCGAACTTCGGATGGGCGGTGACGCCGGATGACGGCTCCGGGATCTTCGTTCCGACGGACGGTTCGACCATGCAGGTCTACATCGACGGCGTCGCCATCGGGAACGTCTCGTACAATCAATGTCGCGGCAGCGTCGGGAATCCCGTGCCGGACGGGCTCTACTGCAACGACGACGTGGCGAACATTTTCGGGAACCTAACCCCGCAGGCTCCGTTCACGACTCGCACGGCTAATCTCACCGAGTACCGAAACCTTGACGCAGGGCGCGGGGCCATCGGCGCGTTTGTACTCGACACGACGCGGCTGAGCAACGCAGTACATACGATCGCGTGGAGCGTTACCGACAGTGCCGGGCGCGTGGACGGCATCGGGAGCCGGTTCTTCACCGTTCTGAACGGCATGGGCGATGCCGCAGCAGTGGCGGCCGATTCCGCGCCGGTTGTCCTGGGAAGCGAGGCCTCCGTTGCGGCGTTCCCCGTTGACACTCGCCGCGTGTGGACTCGCGATTCATACGACTTGGCGAAGCCCTGGAGGATGGTCGCCCCCGCCTCCGACGGCGTTCGCCACGTGAGCATCCGGGAACTGGGTCGCGTCGAAGTGTACCTGGGCGCTGGTGTAGAAACCGGATTCGTCGCCGCCAACGGCACGCTACGGGCTTTGCCACCGGGCAGCCAGTTGCGCAACGGGGACTTCAGCTGGGCACCGGGGCCGGGGTACATCGGCGAGTACAAACTGATCTTCATCAGGAACGGACGCCAGGTGCCGGTGACCGTCAGGATCGCGCCGGGGACGGAAGCCCCCGAGCCCAACGTCGGTCGGGATGGGAGCGTCCAGGCGCCTGGCGGTCGGCGTCCAGCAGCCGGGACGTCCCCGCGCGTTTCAGGAGCCGAACCGCGGAACGCGGCAAGGAAGCGCGAACCATGACGCGAACCGTCGACCAAGGGCGCTCAGCGCAATCGTGGTCACGACGGGCCGCGGACCATCCCCGGCCCGTTGTCTGCACCGCCTGTTGGAGGCCGCGCAGCCGGAAGCCTGTCTTCGTCCGCAATTCCACTCGTAACGGCCTTCGGCATACATAGAGGCGCCGCGCACTCGGCGGCACTGCGATAGAATCACGCGCGATGCCCGAAACGGCCGGGTTGCGCGGCGGCGACTATGCCACCCGCGGCGACTACCATCGCACGCCCGACGAGAACTGGGAATACGCGCCCACCTACGCCGCGAAGATGCGATGGGTGCGCGCGCAGCTCGATCGGCTGCCGGCCGGCAGCCGGGTGCTGGACGTCGGCTGCGGCGAAGGCGTGCTGGTCGAGGAGTACGGTGCGCGGCTGGCCATCGAAGGCGTGGACCTGAATTTCTCGTCGGACCGCGTGAGACAGGGCTCGGCTCTCGATCTGCCGTTCGCCGCCGGGATCTTCGATGCCGTGCTGTGCCTCGACGTCCTCGAGCATCTTGCTCGCGACGAACAGCCGCGGGCCGTCGCGGAGATCCGCCGGGTATTGACGGCAGGCGGCCGCGCGATGTTCTCGCTGCCGAATCTCGCGCACCTGCAATCGAGGGTGCATTTCCTGCTGTTCGGCCGCTTCATCCGGACGGCGGCCGAGCGGAAGCACCCTGGCGACCGGCCGGTCCACGAATACCTGCAGATGCTGCGAGCGACCGGGTTCGTCGTCCTCGAGCGCCGCGGGGTGTTCCCGACCGTGCCCGTCATCACGCGCCTCATCCGCCGCCATCCGGCGCGGATGGCGTGGCTGCATCGCGCGCTCACGTGCCTGATACCGGTTCCCGGCTGGTGCTTCCTCAACCTCGTCCTCGCGACGATCGAGGAACGGGGCTGACGTGTTCACCAGGATCAAGACGCTCTCCCTGAATCTCATCGTCTACGGCATGGGCGACGTCGCCGTCCAGGCGGTCGGATTCCTGCTGCTGCCGCTCTTCACGCACATCCTGACGCCGGGCGACTACGGGGTGCTCGCGCTGCTGATGACGGTGGAGCTGGTCACGAAGATCGTGTTCCGGTTCGGCATCGACGCGTCGTTCATGCGGCTGTACTACGACTGCCACGACCACGCGAGCCGGCAGCGCCTGGCAAGCACGATCTTCCTGTTCCTGCTCGCGACCAACGGCACCGTCCTCGTCGTCGCGCTCGCCGCCACGCCCGCCCTCGCGCATCACGTATTCGAGGATGGCGGCCACGGCCTCGCGCTGGCCATCGTGCTCGTCAACACCTTCGTCGGCGGCTTCTTCTTCATCCCGTTCCACGTGCTGCGCATCCAGGGACGCTCGCTGAAATTCAGCACGCTGACCTTTTCGCGCGCCGCCTGCACCACCGCGCTTCGCGTGCTTCTCATCGCCGGCCCGATCGCGCACCTGCGGGTCCTCGGGTTCGTGCTCGCCGACATCATCGTCACCTTCGCGCTGGGACTCGCGCTGCTGCCGTCGTTCGTGCGGCTCATCCGGCCGACGTTCTCGTTCGCCATCCTGCGCGAGGCGCTGCGCTTCGGCGTACCGCGCGTACCCCACGGAGTGGCGCAGCAGGTGATCGGGCCGGGCACCGACCCGGCGCTGCTGCGCATCTTCCTGCCCGTCGCGGACGCGGCGGCCAGGGAGGAAAAGATCGGGGTGTACAACATCGGCGCGACGTTCGGCACGACGCTGAAACTGTTCCTCAGCGCGTTCGAATACGCCTGGGCGCCGTTCTATTTCGCGACGATGAAGGCGAGCGACGCGAAGCGGACGTTCAGCCGGGTGACGACCTACGGCATGGCGATCCTCGTTTTGATGGCCGCAGGCCTCGGCGCGTCGGCGTCGGATCTCATTCGCGGAGCCACCCAGCCCGGCTACTTTCAGGCCGCGCGCGTCGTGCCGTGGATCGCGATAGGCGTCACCTTCCAGGGCGTGTACCTGCTGACGTCGATCGGCCTGAACATCACGAAGCACACCGAGTACTACCCGGTGGCGACGGGCATCGCCGCCGGCGTGAACATCGCGTTCAACGCCCTTCTCATCCCGCGCTACGGGATTCTCGGCCCGGCGTACTCGAACGTCATCTCGTACGCGGTCCTCGCGAGCGTCTCGCTGTATTTCTCGCAGCGCTTCTACCCCATTTCATACGAGTGGGGACGACTCGGCCGCATCGTGCTCGCGGGAGTCGCCGGTTACCTGCTCGCCACGCTGCCGCTTCCGGCGCGCATGTTCGCGCCCCTGGGCGTGCTGGTCCGGGGTGCGATCGTGCTCGCCGCCTATGTCGCCTGCCTGGCTGTCACCGGCTTCTTCCGGCCGCGCGAGCTCGTGCGGCTCCGGCAACTTGCCCGCCAGCTGCGTTCGACCCGCGCGGCGAGGACGTCGATCGAAGAGGAAGAAGAAGAAGAGGCGGCCACGGGTGGTGACGACAAGGCCACACTCGGCCGCCGAGATGCGGGCGATCGGGCTGACAGGCTACAATAGCGCCCTTTCCATGGTTGGTGGTCGTTCGTCCAACGACCACCAACCACGAGCGGAGTTGCATGTCCGTTGCCCGAACACTGCGCGATGTGGTGGCCTCGCGGTTGCGCGCGGTGCCGGCCGCCCAGCACGTCCACGCCCGGTGGCGCCGCCGCCAGTACGAACGGCGGGTGGCCGCGTTCCTCGATGCCCGCGATGGACGGGCCGGCCGCTTCCCGCAGGGCGTCGTGTACGAAGCGACGATGCGCTGCAACCTGCGGTGCGAGTTCTGTTACGTCGGCGGCCTGCTGAACGTGGAGGGCCAATGGCCTGCGGAACTGTCGGTCGCCGCGCTGAACCGCGCATTCCCCGAACGCGCCGGCGTCGAGGTCAGCTTGACGGGCGGCGAGATCTTCGTGCGCAAGGACATCGGGGAGGTGCTGGCACTGTTCCGCGCGAAGGGCTATACCTGCGGCTACCTGACAACGAACGGGACGCTGGTGGACGAAGAGCGGGCGGCCGCGCTGGCGCAGCTGGCGCGTGAGGGATTCCTCAGGCACATCAGCGTCTCCATCGACGGCCCCGGCGAGCTGCACGACGCGGCGCGCGGCGTCAGGGGAACGTTCGGGCGCACGGCAGCCGGCCTGCGGCGGCTGCAGGCGGCCTCCGGGGCCGCCGGTGCACCTCTGCGCGTCAGCATCAACACGACGATCTCTCACGACAGCCTGCAGGCGCTGGATCGTATGGTCGACATCGCGGCGGAACTCGGCGTCGACGCGATCGGCGTGAACCATTTGATGTTCGCAGCGCCGGAAGAAGTGACGGAAACGGTTCGCCTGCTCGGCTGCCGGCACGCGTCGGCCATCGCGACGTTCGTCACGGCCGATCCGGGCGTCGAGCCGGCGGACGTCCGCGCGAAAGTCCGCGCGCTTGCGGCCAGATGCCGCGAGCGGGGCGTGCGTTTCGATGTCCGCCCGAAAGTCGGCGACGAGCTGGTCGAGCGGTACTACACGGCGAACGCGGCGCTGGAGGGCCGCTGTCTCTACCCGTTCCTGCACGCCCGCGTGGGGTTCAGCGGCAAGGTGTACTTCTGTCCGTTCATTCGTATCGAGGTCGGCGACCTCACGCAGGCGCCGCTCGATGAAATCTGGAACGCGCCGGAATACGTCCGGCTTCGGAGGCGGCTGCTCGAGCAGCGCCTCTTCCCGGTATGCCGCCGCTGCTGCAAGGTCGAATTGGAACGCGCATGCTAGGTCAATCGACGCTGCTCATCAACCCTCCGCTGGTTGGCGGGATCGCGTTCACGCGACAGGGACGGTGCCAGGAGCGCCAGGAAACGCTCGGTACCACCAAGCCCCCGTATTCCCTCGCCGTCCTCGGTGCCCTGCTCCAAGAGAAACAGCGCGCGTTCCGGCTGGTTGACCAGACGGGCGAACGGATCACAACCGACGCGGTGATCGAACGCCTCGACCGGGAGGGGTTCGAACCGACGCTCATTGTCTTCTGCAGCACGGTCCCAACGCTCCGGGCGGACGTTCGGGAGATGGCGAAGCTCAAGCGCCGCTACCAGGCGCCTCTCGTGTGCTTCGGGCCGCACGCCTCGTGCGCGCCGCGCGAATCGATGGAACGCGCCCCCGAGGTGGACGCCATGATCGTCGGCGAACCGGAGGACGCGGTGCTCGCGCTCGTCGATCTCGAATCCTTCGATCTGGCGGACAGCGTTCCGTCGCTCGTGTTCCGGCGCGCCGGAGGCCTGGTGCCCCATCGTGACCGCGGGAGCTACGCCGGATTCGCCGACATGCCGTTCCCGGCCTGGAACCTGCTGCCGCTCCATCGCTACCGGCTGCCGCTCGTCACGAAGCCGTATCTGCTGGTCGAAACCAGTCGCGGCTGCCCCTATTCCTGCGATTTCTGCGTGGTACCGTACTTCAACGGCCACAAGTTCCGCGAGCGCCCGGCTCGACGCATCGTTGACGATATCGAGCGGGGCCACCGCGAGCTGGGCATCGACTACTTCTACCTGTGGGGCGACACCGTCACGCTCAACGCGAAGAGCTTCTCGCAGGTCTGCGACGAACTCATCGCGCGGCGGTTGAACGTGAAGTGGTTCGCCAACGCGAGGGCCGACAACCTCCAGGACCCCGCGTTCGTCGCGCGCCTGAAGCAGTCGGGTTGCTGGATGCTCTCCATGGGAGTCGAATCGGCATCGGACGACACGCGCCGCAACATGATGAAGCGCCTCGAGCACGGCAAGATCGGTGTGGCCTTCACCAATCTGCGCCGCGCGGGCATCACGTCGTTCGGCTTCTTCATCTACGGCTATCCTGGCGATACTGTCGAATCGATGGAGCGGACCACCAGATACGCGATCGAACTCGATCCGGACTTCGCAAACTTCTACCCGGCCGTGCCGTATCCCGGCACCGCCATGTACGAGAAATGCAGACGGGACGGAATGCTGACGACCGATGACTGGACGCGCATGGAGTACAGCTACTACATCCTGCGCGGCAACGGCCTGGACGAAACGACGGTCATGCAGGCGCTGAACAGGGCCAGAAGGCGGTTCTTCCTGCGGCCGTTGTACCTGGCACGACACCTCGGCGAGATCCTGCGGATCGCGGTCACCGATCAGCGGCTGGTGTTCGAGCTGGCGTGGAGGATGCTGGCGGGCAGGACACCCGAGGAAGCGTCGCCTGCCGGGAACGGCGGCGAAGCGCCGGTGGAATCAGCGGGGCGTTGACACGGTGCCACCAGCGTCACGCAACTGCTGCGGCGACGCGCGGTGGTAGCGTGGCCGCGGCGCCGCGCCCTTCGACCAGCGCACCTTGAGCAGGTCCCAAAGCTGGACCAGGTAACCGGTCGCTTCCTTGAAGTTCATCTTGCTCTCGCCGGCCGTTCGACCCACGAACACGTAGGGCACCTCGGCGACCGACCGGATGCGCCCGCGCACGAGCAGCTCCAGGCAGATTTTGAAGCCGCCGGCGGCGATGCCGACGCCCTCGACCGCCTCGCGACGGACGAGGAAGAACCCCGACGTCGCATCGCGTACCGGGGTGACAGGCAGCGCGAACAGGCAGGCGACGCGCGACATGAGCAGCCGGAAGGGCGACCAGTTCTTCGAGCCGCCGCCCGGGATGTACCGGCTTCCGATGACCATGTCGCTCCCGGTCGATTGCAGGATGGCCAGCATGCCTGGCAGGACGTCGGCCGGATGACTGAGATCCGCGTCCATCACGCCCAGCACGTCGGACCGGGCGGCGGCGAATCCGTCCATGACCGCCGTGCCGAGTCCCAGCTTTCCCGACCGATGGATCACGCGAAGCGGGTGGTCCAGGGCGAGACGATCGGCGAGCGCGCCCGTCCCGTCGGGCGAGTTGTCATCCACCACGACGAGCTCGGCCGCCAGGCCGCGTTGCCGAAACAGCGCGCACGCGTTTTCGACGAGTGTCTCGAGGCGGTCGCACTCGTTGTAGGTGGGCACAACGATGGACAGACTGGATGAGGTCGTCACTGTAAGACCGGCCTTGCATGGGGCGGATAGCCCGGCAGGACGGCCTGCGCCTTGTGGTACACTCGCGCGCGATCCGGTCCCGGGTTGTTTCCAGCCCACTCAGCGTGCGCGACTCGTGCCGACAGACGCAGCCGGACACATTCTGTCGCAAGCGGCCGGGACGACTCCAGCATTTTCTCCGCAGCCGCACGCTCGAGCCTGGGGGAGGAGCCCCGAGCCGAGCTTGGGGCCTGCAGCGGCGACTTCACCGCGATCGGGCCTGACCGCATGAAACGACTGTTCCCTGTCCTGCTGCTGGCGCTCATCGCAGTGCGCGTGCCGTCGATCGCGCAGCCCGCGGGAAGCGACCAGGGCCTGTACGCGTACGTCGGGCAGGCGATTGCGCGCGGCGAGGTGCCGTACCGCGACGCGTGGGACCAGAAGCCGCCTGCCGTGCACTACGCCTATGCGCTGATGTACGCCGCATGGCCCCATGATTCCGTCGTCGCGATCGTCGATCTGGCCGCCGCGGTCGTCGCCGGCCTGCTGCTCGTCGTGCTCGGCCGCCGCCTGACCGGCCAGCGCGGTCCAGGCGAGCTGGCGGCGCTGCTTTTTCTGCTCCTCGGTAACCCGGCGTTCCTGCGGCTGGGCGGGATGTACGTTCGCGCGCAGTGCGAGACCTTCATCGGCGTGCTGGTCGCGGCGGCCCTGCTGCTCGTCGCGGGCGGCCTGCGGCCGTCGCGCGAAGAGACGAGGCCGGGCCCCGGGGCTCTGTGTGGCGCCGGCGTGCTGCTTGGCCTGGCCTTCCTGTTCAAGTACAACGCGGTGACCTACTTCGCCGCTGCCGGCCTGACGGTCGCGCTGCTGCGCAGCGGTGGGCGTCGGGGCGTGACGGCATCGATCGCGCCGCTCATGCTCCTCGTCGCCGGCTTCCTGGTACCGATCGCCGTCGTGGTGGTGTATTTCGTGCACGCCGGCGCATTCCGTGACCTGTTCCACGCCACAATCAGCTACAACCTCGAGTACTCGGGCGAAACCTACGGAAGCCGGTTGGGCATTCTGGGCTACCTGGTGACGTTTCCGGTGAAACATGCGCTGCGTGAGAACGATTCCCTGTGGCTGCTCGGCGGTCTTGGCTCGGCGGCGCTGCTGCTCTCGGCTGTCCGAGATCGTATTCGGCTGGTCGTTCCGATCTGGGTCGCGGCGGCGTGCGTCTCGATTGCGGTGAACGGGGGGCGGGGGCTGCCGCAGTACTTCATCCAGGCGTGGCCGCTCCTCGCGCTTGCCGCCGGCCTGGCGGGCGTCCTTGCGTGGCGCGCGCTGACGCCGGTGCCGCGCATCGTGCTGATCGCAGTGCTCGCCTTCGCGGTCGGCCGCGTATCGCCGTTCGGCAAGGCGATCGACCAGACGATGTTCGACGTGCGGTACTTGCGCGGCGGCGTGTCCCACGCGGATTATCTCGCGCGTTTTGCGAGCGATCGATACTCGGCCACAGCGCTCCGGCAGCTGGCAGACTACGTCAGGACGACGACCACGGCCGACGATCGCATTTTCGTGTTCGGTTTTTCGGGCGCCGTGTACGTGCGCGCAGGCAGGACGAGCGCGTCGCGTTTCTTCTGGAGCCGCCCGATCCTCGTCGGCTTCAACGAGGGAATGCCGGGATACGGCGCCGCGGGCCTGCTCGACGACCTGTCCACCCGCTCCCCGGCGATCGTGGTGCTGCAGCAGCACGACTGGCCGGCCGAAGGCGTGGACTCGGCCACCTATTTCATGCGCCATCCGAAGCTTGGTCCGTGGCTGCAGTCCCACTACGAGATGACGTCGCGCAACGATATCTACCAGGTGTGGCGCAGGCGTGCCGGTGTCTAGCGGCGTCATGAGCACAACGCGATGATCGAGTCATCGGTGACGAGCGTCGAGGCGGGGATGACCTTTTCCCCATCGCGCACCCGCGATCTGTCCCGATCGCAGTTCGTCGTGGCACTCCTTCTCATCGTCCTCGGCGCGCTGACACTGCGCCTGCTGTATCCCGTCGCGGATCCGCCGAGCAGCCCGAGCGTCGGTGTGGTATGGCATGACGAGGGCGCGTGGGTTCACAACGCCAGGAACCGCGCGCTCTTCGGCTCCTGGAAACTCGACGAATGGAATCCGATGTACGTCACGCCGGTGTTGACCGGCCTCGAGTACCTCAGCTTCCGCGCCTTCGGGGTCGGCCTGCGCCAGGCACGCCTGGTGCCCGAAATGCTCGGCGTCCTGTCCGTTCTTCTGATCGGGCTGGGCGTCGCGAGGGTTGCCAACCGCCTCGCGGGCGTGATGGCGGCAGCGTTGCTTGCGACGAACTTCGTGTACATCATGTACAACCGCGCGGCGACGATCGAAGGCACGATGGTCCCGTTCCTGGTGATCGCGTGGTACGCGTACGCGCGCGCCCAAACGTCGCCCAGGTGGGGATTGATTGCGGCCCTCAGCGCGATCCTCGCCTGCTTCACCAAGGCGTCCGCCGTCTTCTTTGTGGTCGCGCTGGGATTCGATGCGCTGCTGTCGCTGGCCGACTTCTCCGCGAACGAGCCGGCATCCGGGGATCGGCCGGCGGCGACCGCGCTACGACGCGCGGGAGGTTACACGCTCGCCGGCCTGGCCGTCGCCACTCTCGTCGGCCTCGTCGTCTTCGTCTGGCCGAACTGGCAGGCGTACCGCTTCTACAACTGGCAGACCTCCGTCACACGCAAGCCAAGTTACACTCTGCGCGCCTTCGTCGATCGGGCCACGCAGCTTCCGCTCGTCGCCGATTTCTTCACGCGCATGTGGCTCGTCTTGATTGTCGCGACGCTCGCGGCGCTGGGACGGCTGGCGGTCTGGCGCAGGATTGCAGCAGCCGAACGACTGTTGATGCTGTGGCTGGGACTGGGAGTCGCGGAATTGATCGTTCACGACGTCCAGGAGCGCTATCTGCTTTTCCTGCTTCCGCCGATGGTGGCGCTGGCAGCGATCGCGCTCGGTCGAGCGCGGCTGGCGCCCGCGGACCTTGCGGGCGTTCGCCCCGGTTGGGTGTGGCTGGCCGCCCCGCTGGTCTTCTACGGTTTCTACGCAATCGCCGGTTCGATCGTGCGCGTTCCCCTCATGTACCGCCTCGACCCGGGCGAGCACCCCGCGCCGGCCGTGCGAACGGCGGCTGTCGTCGCGGCGCTGGCAGCCATCGCGCTGTGCGGGGCCTGGCGACACGCGGGCCCGTGGTTCGCACGGCAGCGCTGGAGGACAGGACTGTCGCTGCTCGTCGCGACGCTGGTCATCGCGGGCGACCTTGTGCAGTACGGGCAGTGGGCATCGGGACACACGGAGAAGAACTACCGGGCGATGGTGCTGATCCGGCAGTGGTTGCCGCCGGGGACGCTCGTACACGGCAAGCTCGCCAACGGGCTGGCACTCGAGAGCCGCATCCGTCCGATCTTCGTCGGTCGGGGATTCGGCAACTACGCGGATCGAACGACCCGTGACGACGTGAAGTACGTCGTGACCTACGTTTCCCCCTTCATCGGTTACGAGGGTGGCCGCGACAGCTCGTCGGGGCGCTCGATCATCTGGGATATCCTCGACGCGTATCCCGATCGCAGGGTGCTGCGCGTGTTCGACGTGTGCGAATCGCCGGGAGGCCACGACGCGGCGATGCTCGTGGACAAGATGCCGGCGGGAACTCCGGATCGCCGATGAGCTGCCAGGCAGCCGGCGCTCAGAACTGGAAGTAGATGAACTGCGCGCCTGCGAAGTCGCCGAACAGCACGATCAGGTAGATCATCGCGGCGTAGACGCTGTAGCGCACGAGCAACGGCCAGCGGAACACCACGGCCAGGTCGTCATGGACGGCCTCGAAGGCGTGAACGACAAGCAGCGGGGTGGCGTAGAACAGCAGCGGGACGCCCCAGGCGCCCAACGCGGCAGCTGAGGGGTTGAAGGACGCGACGAGGGTGCCCGTCAGCTCGCCGATCTGCGCGATCGATTTCGATCTGAAGATCAGCCACCCGTAACAGGTCAGGTGGAACATCCCCAGGATGCCGAGGCCCTTGACGAGCGGCGATGCGCGGAAGCCACGCGCGCGCTTTCTGCGGCGGCGCCCGCCAGTGACCAGCGTGAACGTCACCAGCAGGATGCCCTGATAGGCTCCCCACAGCACGAAGTTCCACGCGGCGCCGTGCCAGAGGCCCGCGAGGAGCATCGTGATCATCGTGCCCGCCGCGTAGATCCAGAAGTCGTCGCGAAGTCCCAGCCACCGCACGCCGTCCAGCGTCCGGGAGAACGAATAGCTGAGCGGCAGGAACAGGTAGTCGCGCAGCCACGTCGAGAGGCTGATGTGCCAGTGCTGCCAGAACGCCTGCGGCGTTCGCACGAAGTACGGGAACCGGAAGTTGACGTTCAGCTCGATGCCCATCAGTTTCGAGATGCCGCGGGCAATGTCGGAGTAACCCGAGAAGTCACCGTAGATCTGGAAGGCAAACGCGTAGACGCCGAGCAGCACCTCGAAGCCGGACGGATGGCGGCCGGATGCGAAGATCGTGTCCGCGATTCGGGCCAGGTTGTCGGCGACGAACATCTTCTTGAAGAACCCCCAGCCGGTCAGCCAGAGGCCGTCCGCGATCTGGTCGCGGGTAATGGTTCGTGGCCGCGCGATCTGCGGCAAAAGCACCGGCGCGCGGAGGATCGGACCCGCGACCAGGTGGGGGAAATAGGCGACGAAAACGGCGAAGTCGACGAAGTTGCGGGTGGGCTCGACGTGCCGGCGGTACACGTCGATCACGTAGCTCATCGTCATGAACGTGTAGAACGAGATGCCAATCGGAAGCAGCACGCGCAACGTGATGAAGTCGACGCGCCAGCCGACCAGGCCGAACAGCGCGTGCAGGTTGTCGGCGAAGAAGTTGAAGTACTTGAAGAATCCGAGCATCGACAGGTTGAACCCGATGCTCACGAGCAGCGCGATCCTGCGCTGCCGGCCTACCTCGCACCGCGCGATGTACAGGCCGCAGCAGAAATCGATCACGGTCGAGGCGACGAGCAGGCCGAGAAACCGCCAGTTCCATGCCGCGTAGAAGTAATAGCTGGCCACCAGCAGCAGCCAGTTCTGCGCCCGGTGCGGCAGCAGCCGATACAGGCCGTAGACGACCAGGAAGAACACGACGAAATGCAGGGAGTTGAAGATCATCAGCGGCCGGCGTCCACCACCGCGCCGGACCGGGGTGTGGGTACGAGGTGCGACTGCCGCAGGAACTGGCCGAGCGCGTCCGCGACGATCTGGTGACCGCGGGGCGTCAGGTGCACCGTGTCCTCGAAGAACGTCTGCGACGGGCGTGGCGCACCCAAGAGCGGCGGTAACGCGTCCATCACCGGAATCTGCAGATCGGCGAGCGCCGCCTTGAACCGTTCGGTCGCGCCGTTGCGCACCAGCGTCTCGCCGTGCTGCGCGACGTCGCGCTGAAGGTTGGCGAAATCGGCATCATTCACCTGGAAGCGTGCCGGCAGCAGCACGACGCCCGTCTTCGCGCCGTGGCTGCCGGCCAGCGCAGCGATGCGTTCGACGCATTCGCGCGTGACGGCAAGGCCCCGGGCGACGTCCGGAGGCAATGTGGGGAGATAGGCGGTAAGCGGGCGGTCGATGCCGGGATCGCCCGACAGAAACCGATCGGTCACACTCCTCGCTCGCAGGCGCACGATCTGCAGAACCATACTGCGCCGAACGGTCCGGCGCACCCAGGCCGCTGCCACAGTCGGCAGCCGCCGGATGGGTGTCGCCCAGACCGCGCCACGGTCGGACGGCCCCCCCGCGGCCGCTGATTCCAGGCGCCAGGACTGGTCGGCCGCTTCCACTGCATCGTTACCGACGAACAGGGCAACCAGCACGACGTCCGCGTCGAAAGCCACTGCGACGTGCTCGTAGAACAGCGCGTCCTCGACCGGGCCATACCCCTGGACGCCGGCATTGATCACCCGGTATCGCCAGGGCCCGAGTGCGGGATCGCGATTCAGCGCAGCCTCCAGGCGCTTGCAGAAGGTCTGCTCGAGCGCCACCTGCACCGACAGCACCAGCGAGTCGCCGAGCACCACGATCCGCCACTCGTTCGGCGCCTTCGGCCCGATTTCCGCGTCGCGCGTCCCGGACGAGTTGATGACGATGTCGGTTTCGAACGAGGAAGTCTTGAAACGCGTCCGCGCACCCGGCTTCAGCCGATATCCGATGCGACTGTCGGTCATGAACAGCCGCTGGAAGGCAGGCGCCGCTTCCGAGCCGCCTTTCAGGCGCAGGGCAGCCTCGAAGAGCACGAACTGGCACACCATTACGCCGACGAAAGCCCACAGTTTCGCTTGCGTCATCGATGCCGAAGACCCGGAACGCCACCGGGCGGGAGTGTCTGAGCCCCTGCGCCGGCAGGACGCCGGCGGAACCGGGGGAGTGTACCATGGAATCGCGCGCCCGCTGATGAGGCAGGCCGCCGCTGCAGTCAGGTGATGCGATCGGGCCGCCGTCGGTGCTACACTTCAGCGTTCCTGCTGCGATCCCGCCCGTTTCCGCGGCCGGTCGCCGGTCCACGGACTTCTCTGCGCCATGGCCGAAATCGATCGCTACGCACCGCACGACCGCCCCGCCATCGACCAGATGTACCGACGGGTTTTCGGACCCGACGCGGCCGATGCCAACAAGCTGCGGTGGGAGTGGCAGTACCTGCGCAACCCGAATTCCGGGGGCACCCCGAGGATCTGGATCGCCCGCGAAAACGGAATAGTCGTCGGCCAGTACGCCACGATGCCCGTGCGGCTGCAGGCCGGCGGTCGCGAGATCTGCGCGTCGTGGGGCATGGACGTCATGGTGGCGCCCGAACGCCAGCGCCAGGGCCTCGGCGAGGTGCTCTTCCGGACCTGGGACGAGAATGTCGGCGCCTCGCTCGGCCTCGGCTTGTCGGAAGCGTCGTACCGGCTGTTCAAGAAGCTGCGATGGCCCGACGTCGGTCCCGTGGCGTGCCTCGTCAAGCCGCTGACCCGTCGCGCGGTGCGCCGGCCTACGTGGCCGATGCCCATCAACCGCCTCGTGTCGGCAGTGAGCCTGCCGTTTATCCGGCTGGTCGCCCGGTCGCGGCCGGTCGAAGGCGACATCCAGACGACCCGCCGGTTCGATGACGGGTTCAACACGCTGTGGGAAACGATCGCGCCGAAGTTCGATCTGGCCGTGCGGCGCGACGCCGCCTACCTGAACTGGAAGTACTCCGAGCCGCCGCACGTCCGCTACAACATCGTCGCAGTGCGCGGAACCGTGGCTCCGCGCGATCGGACAACCGCGTTGTCAACGGGCACCGTGGCCCGCGTGCCGCGGGGATATGCGGTGTACCGACACGCCAGGGAACCGCGCGGCCGCGTCACGTTGCTGGTGGATTTCCTTACCGATCCCGACGACGTCGAAGGGTTTCGGGCGCTTCTTCGCTGGATAGACGCGGAGGCCAGAGAGGCCGACTCGGACAAGATCCGCGTCTTCGCAATGCACGCTGGTTTCCGCCGCCTTCTTCGCAAGGCCGGGTATTTCCAGGTGAAGAGCACGATGGAATTCGTGGCGAAGATCAACGCGATCCCGGCCGACAAGACGTTCTACGACAACACGGACCGCTGGCACGTGACGCTCGGCGATTCGGACCAGGATCGGTAGATGAGCGCGCCGCTGCGCCTTCTGGTCGGCATCGATACCGAGGGCGACAATCAGTGGGACGCCGCATCGCGCGAGCGGCAGACGTTCGAGAACGTGCACGCGCTGGAGCGCCTGCACGCGCGGTTCGAACGAGACGGCGTCAGGCCCACCTACCTGGTGACGCACCCGGTCGTCACCGACGCGCGGTCCTCCGCCGTTCTCACCCGACTGCTGGCGCGCGGCAACTGCGAAATCGGTGCGCACCACCACGCGTGGGAAACGCCGCCGTGCACCGCCGAGGACGTGCGCCGGCACCCGTACGCGCTGGCACTCCCGCTGGAGCAGTTCGAAGAGCAGCTCCAGGCGTTGACGGCGGCGATCGAGGACCGAACAGGCGTCCGTCCCGTCTCGTATCGCTCCGGACGCTTCGGTTTTTCCGCCTCTCACGTATCGGCGCTGGAGCGGGCAGGATACGTCGTTGAATCGAGCGTTGCGCCTCTTTTCAACGAGGCGCACAAGCGCGGCCCGGATTTCGTCGGCGCGCCGGCGTCGCCCTACTATCTCGCGTATGACGATGCGCGCTGCCCGGGAACCAGTGGCGTGCTTGAAATCCCGGTGTCGGCCGGGTTGAATCGTCGTGTCCCGGGCTGGCTCGAGCGCCTCTACGGGCGGGCGCCGCGCCCGTACACGACCAGGCGCGTCCTGCGAAAGCTCGGCGTTGCCCGGATGATGTGGCTGAGGCCGTCCTACTCATCGCTGGCCGACATGACGGCCCTTGCGCGCCGCCTGGTGGCAGACGGAACGCCTCAGTTGAACGTGCTGTTCCATTCGAGTGAGGCAATTGCGGGCGCCAGTCCGTACAATCGGACCGAAGGGGAACTCGAGAGGTTCTTCGACAGGCTCGATGGTTTCCTGCACTTCGCCGTGGAGGAACTGGCTGCGCGGCCGGCGACATTTCGGGAGTTCGGATCGGAGTACGGCCGGTAAGGGATGAGCATGAGGATCTGCCACGTCACTTCTCATCTCCCGCCGGATCAGGCAGCGAATGCCCTGCTGCCGGCGCACCTGGGGCGATGGGCGGTCGCCTCGGGCGCCGCCGTGAGCTACCTCGCGTACCCGCCGCGCCAGGATGCGTCGGGGCGCGCCGAACACCAGAACCTGCCTGGAGCCGTCACCCGCATCGCGTTCGATCGCGCCTCTTCGCCCATCAGCCGCCGGCTGAAAGTCGATGGCATCAGGCGGTTCGTCACGGTTGCGAAGCTCGCCAGGCCCGTCATCGACGCGTGCGATCTGGTCCACCTGCACAGCAGTGGCCTGATCGTGGAGGCGTGCGCGTGGCTGGCCGCGCGCACGCGCAAGCCCACGGTCCTGACGCTGTACGGCACCGAGATCTGGCACTACAGACGCCGCCCTCTGCTCGACCTCTTCACTCGCGCCTATCGACAGGCGGCCCACGTCACGTTCTACAGCCAGGGCTTGTTGAATCACGCCGTCGAAATCGGTCTCGCCCGTCGAAACGTGACCGTCATTTATCCTCCCGTGGCCGACGAGTTCTTCGACGCTCGCATGAGCGTGCAGGAGGCGCGCGCATCCCTCGGCATTCACAACCGCCACCTGATCGTCAACGTCAAGCGCCTCCATCCGCTCGCCGGCCAGCGCTTCCTGGTGCAGGCGATGGGCGAGGTGATTCGATGGTTTCCCGACAGCCGCCTAGTCATCTGTGGCACCGGTGCCTTGCTGGGCGAGCTGAAAATGGCGGCGCGAAGCGCCGGTGTCGAGGGACACGTCACGTTTGCCGGGCTCGTGGACAATCGAACCATCGCCCGTTACGACGCAGCCGCGGACCTCTTCGTGCTGCCGTCGCTGCTGGAGGCGTGTCCCACCGTGGCGCTCGAAGCCCTCGCGTGCGGCACGCCGGTTGTTTCCGCCGACAATCCAGGAGGAATCGAACTGAACGATCTTTTCGGCGTCGACGTCGCAGTCGTCCCGAAGGAGAATGATGTCGCGCTGGCGAGGGCCATTATCGACGCGCTGGAAGTGAAACGGCGGGTGCGACCGGAAACCCGACGGGCACTCGAGCGGGACTTCTCGCCGCGCGCCGTCGCTGCGCAGTTCTTCGCGGTCTACGACAAGGCGCTGGGAACCCAGGCTGTGGCCCCGGATGTCGCGCGCACGTAGGAACGACCGGCCGGTCGCCCGGTCTGGCGCGCGCTTACTGAGCAGAGTGAAAATGCCAATCAGCGACGAGGTGAACAAAGCCATCGTGCAGGCAATGAAGGCCCGCGAGCCGGACAAGCTCGGGGCGCTGCGGTTGCTGAAGACTGCCCTGGTGAACCGGAGCGTCGAAAAAGGGCGCCCGCTCAACGATGCCGAAGAGCAGCAGGTTGTCGCGACGCTCCTTAAGCAGCGGCGCGAATCGGCCGAGCAGTTCAGGCAGGCCAATCGGATGGATCTCGTGGTACACGAAGAGGCCGAGATCCCGATTCTCGAAGCGTACCTGCCGGCGAGGGCAGAGCCGGCCGCGGTGGAAGCGGCCGTGGATCGAGCGATAGCCGAGACCGGCGCGACCTCGGCGAAGGACATCGGCCGGGTGATGAAGGCCGCCATGGCGCAGTTGGCCGGGCAGACGGTCGACGGGCGGACGGTCAACGACCTGGTGCGCCGGAAACTCGGCGGCTGATTATCCGCAAGCAAACTTTTCGACGTTTCGCGCGTCTAATATGGTAAAGGGACAAGACCTCTACCCATCCTCCCAGGGGCCCTCCTCGCGGGGGCCCCGCTTTTTTCGCCTGCCCCGAGGGGTTTTTTCCGCCGTTTCGAGCATCAAGATCTTGACTGCAGGGTCCGTTTCGCGCCCGGTCACGCTGGCACTGGCGGGTGTATGCCTGCTTGCGCTGGGGGTGCGCTTGCTGGGGTTGGCTTACGGCCTCCCTGCCGTCTACAACCCCGACGAAACACCCATTCTCAACCGTGCTCTCGCCTTTGCGAAAGGCGACCCGAATCCGCACAACTTTCTGTACCCCTCCCTCTACTTCTACGCGGTCTTCGTCTGGGAGAGCCTCTTCTTCGTCATCGGTCGCGCCGCCGGCTTGTTCAGCTCGCTTGCGGCCTTTCAGCGCGAGTTCTTCACGGATCCGTCGAAGCTGTTCCTCGCCGCCCGCGCGTTCACGGCCGTGTGCGGCGCACTCACGGCGCTCGCGCTGTACTGGTTCGGCCGCCGACTGTACGGCCGTCCCACCGGTCTCGCGGCTGCCCTCTTCTACGCGATCGCCCCGATCGCGGTGCGCGACGCTCACTACGTGAAGCTCGATGTCCCGGTCACGCTTGCCGTCGTCCTCGCTCACGGCGCGCTTGCACGGATCGTGGTGGACCGTGAAGCGGCCGCGCGCCGGGGCGCCTGGATGGTTGCCGGGGTGCTCGCGGGCCTCGCGATTTCGACGCATTACTACGTTGGATTGATGCTCCTGTCGTTCGTTGCGGTGGCCGTCGCCGACCGCCGCCGATCGAGCGGCTGGCAGGAATCGGCGCGGCTGCTGGCGTGGGCTGGCGTCGGCGTGGTTGCGGGGTTCCTCGCGGGCACACCATTCATACTGGTCGAGCCGCGCACGGCGTTGCGTGACATCGTCGCGGTGCGAGAGATCGACGTCGATCGCGCCGTGGTTGGTGGTGGGGCTTTCGTGTCAATTGGCTCTTACATCAAGATGCTGTTCAACGACGCGGTCGGCTGGCCCGTCTGCGTGGCCGCGACGGCAGGCGCCGCCTGGGCAGTGCTTGCCGACTGGCGGCGCGGCCTGCTGCTTGTGACGTTTCCGCTCGTGTTCCTGATGTTCCTCGCCAACACGGTCCCAATGACGCGTTATCTCAATGCGATGTTGCCCGCCGTGGCACTGGCCGCCGCCTTCGCGGTTACCCGCGTCGTTCGCCCCCTCGGCAAACTCGCGGCGCCCGTCACCGCAGCCCTGGTGTTGGCGGCGGCCGCACCCGGACTGGCGGCCACGATCCGGACGGATCTGTTCTTCCGCCAGGCCGACACGCGGACGCTCGCGCGTGAGTTCGTCGAGGCGAGCGTGCCGGCCGGCTCGACGGTTCTGATCCAGCCCTACAGTGTGCCGCTGCGGCAGTCCCGCGGGGCCCTGGTCGAAGCGCTGCGCGCGCATCTCGGCTCGCCCGACCGCGCGTCGGTCAAGTTTCAGCTGCAGCTTGAGTACGCGTCTTCCGTCTCCCCGACCTACAGGATGCTCTACCTCGGCGAGGGCGGACTGGATCCCGACAAGATCTACGTCTCGCCGAGGGCGTTCGGGACAGACGGCCGCCTGGACGCTCTGCGTCCACTCAAGGTGGATTATGTGATCCTCAAGCGTTTCAACGTGGAGGATCCGGCCATTCGACGACTTGCCACGAGCCTCTCGCGCGACGGCCGTCTGCTCGCCCAATTCTCGCCGTACCGCGATGATGTCAGCCCCGTCGTCCGCCGCGGAGTATCCCCTTTCCTGCACAACACCGCCTTGCGAATCGATCCCGCCCTGCAGCGGCCGGGACCGGTCATCCAGGTGTGGCGAATCGAGCGCTGGAATTGAGAAGCCGCCTGTCGGCGACACGGCCCGCGCCCCGGAGTGCCGTCGTGGTGTGGGGTCAGACTTGAAAAGAGGCTTACGTCAGGCCGGGACCCCGGATGAGCCGGCGGACGGGCCGTCCCGGCGCCTGGTCCGTTCCGCGAGCCTCATCGGCCTCGCGACGATGACCAGCCGGGTGCTCGGACTGGTGCGCGAGCAGGTGCTTGCGTTCCTGTTCGGCGCCGGCAACGAGATGGATGCGTTCAACGTCGCGTTTCGCATCCCGAACCTGTTTCGCGACTTGTTCGCCGAAGGCGGGATGAGCGCGGCCTTCGTGCCGACCTTCACTCGCCGGTTGACGCTCGAGGGACGCGATGCGGCATGGCGGCTGGGCAACTACGTCATCAACGCGTTGCTCGTCGTCACGCTGGGCCTGGTCGTCATCGGGGTCGTCTTCGCCCAACCGCTCGTGGTGCTCTTCGCGTCCGACTACGCCACGGTGCCCGGCAAGCTGTCCCTGACCGTCGCGCTGACCCGCGTCATCTTTCCCTTCCTCACACTCGTCGCGGTGGCCGCCGCGTGCATGGGCATGCTGAACTCGCTTCACCGGTTCTTCCTGCCCGCGCTCTCACCCGTGATGTTCAACATCGCCACGATCGCGTGCGCCATTCTGCTGGTGCCCCTGATGCCCCTCGTACACCTTCCGCGCATCATGGCCATCGCGTTCGGGGCGCTCGTCGGGGGCGTCGGGCAGGCGGCGGTGCAATGGCCGGCGCTGCGACGCGAGGGTTTCCGGTATCGGCCGGCCCTGAACGTCCATGACGAAGGATTGCGCCAGGTGCTCGTCCTGATGGGGCCCGGCCTGGTGGGCCTCGCGGCCGTTCAGATCAACCTGTTCGTGAACACCGTGCTCGCGACGGGACAGGGGACGGGAGCGGTGTCGTGGCTGAATTACGCCTTTCGGCTGATGTACATGCCGATCGGCCTGTTCGGCGTGTCGATCGCGACGGCGGCGCTGCCGACGCTGTCGCGCCAGGCAGCACAAGGCGAATTGGCCGGCATGCGGGAAACGCTTTCGAGCGGTTTGCGGATGATGCTGATGCTCAACGTGCCGGCGACCGCCGGCCTGATCGCGCTCGCCTTGCCGATCGTCGCACTCATCTTTCAACACGGCAGCTTCACCCGAGCCGATAGCGGAGCAACCGCCCTGGCGCTGGCGTGCTACGCGCCCGGCCTGGTCGGCTACTCGGCGGTCCGCTTTGCCGTGCCGGCCTTCTACGCGCTGCACGACAGCCGCACGCCCGTGACGGTGAGCGTCGCCACCGTGCTGCTGAACGTGGCCCTGAACATCGCGCTCGTGCGCGCCATCGGCTACCCGGGCCTGGCCCTCGGAACCGCCGTCGCTTCCCTGTTCAATGCGGTCGTCCTCCTGTGGCTGCTCCGCGCCCGACTGGACGGCCTGGATGAGGGCCGCCTGACAACGTCGTTCGTGAAGATCGGGGTCGCATCGATTGTGATGGGCGTTGCGGCCTGGCAGGCGAACGGGGTGCTTCTGCGCGCGGTCGCCGGCGAAGCCGTGTTGCCGCGACTGATCCGCGTGTCAGGCGACATCGCATTTGCCCTCGCCGTTCTCGTCCTCGCGGCGCGCGTCCTCCGGATCGCGGAATTCGCAGAAGCGATCGCGACCGTGAGGCGGCGGATATTCGGCGCCGTGCACCAATGACACGCGCGTCTGACGGCATTACGGTCGGAGTCTGCGCGCGCGACGACAAACGTCGCGGCGGCCGGGAGCGACGCCAGCCGAGTTTCGCGTTGTTCCGCGCTGTCGCCACCCGCTCGTCTCCGCTGCAGAGGCTGGGTACGGATGTTGCTGCCCCGATGACGGGCAGCCGTGGTACGATGGACGTATGCCTTCTTCCTGCTGACGGAGACTGATGCGGCGGTATTCCTCACCCTCACCAGGCACCCTCGCCTATTCATTCGGTCCAGGACCGATGTCGTTTGCCGTCAAGGTCCTGATCTGGACGAACGTCCTCGCATTCCTCATCGGCTGGTTCGTGCCGGCCTTCGGCTTCTACCTGGGACTGGAACCGGCAAACGTGGTCGGCCGCTATTGGCTGTGGCAGCCCATCACGTACATGTTCATCCACGCAGGCCCGCTGCACATCCTGTTCAACATGCTGGCCCTGTGGTGGTTTGGCGTCGAGCTCGAACGGCTCTGGGGCACGAAGTTCTTCGTGCGATTCTATTTCGTCAGCGGACTGGCGGGCGCTGCCCTGACGCTGGCGTTGTCGCTTCTGCCGTTCGCCGTGGGCGAAGAGCTGTTCCACGCCATCACCGTCGGGGCTTCCGGCGCGATTTTCGGCCTGCTGCTCGCTTACGCGATGTACTTTCCCGACCGTCCGATCTACCTGTACTTCCTCTTCCCGATCCGGGCGAAGTACTTCGTCATGATCATCGCGGCGTTGAGCCTGTTCACGAGCGGTACGGCGTGGACGGCTCACTTCGGCGGCCTCGCCGGCGGTTACCTGTTCCTGACGTTCGGCCGCGCGCGGCCGCTGGCCGAGCTGAAGTACCGGTACTTCAAATGGAAGATGAACCGGCTGCGCCGCAAGTTCGACGTCTACAGCGGCGGCAAGGCGAAGGACTGGGACCGTCGCGTTCACTGACCCGTTCCACGCGCAACCTGCCTGCCCCGAGCCCCTCGACGAAGCTCGGGGCTCCCTGAGCAAAGTCCAGACGAGCGCGCCACCCCAGGAGCGCAATTCGGACGGCCCGCCGGTCCGCTTCGGCGCGTTGGCTGATTCGCGAGCGCTTGTGTATACTGCGGCTTCCCGGCCGTTCTGCCTCCACTCGCCAGGGCCGGTCATTCAGCATGATCCGATCGATCCCACGAGCCGTCGCCGCGGCGCTGTTCGGCGCGCTGATCGGCCCCATGTGTCTGATCGGCTTGTACGCGTCGAAGCAGGATGCGGGGCTCGGGATCGACCGGCTAACGGCAATCTCCTCCGGCTTCTACGCAATCGAGCGCGACGGTAGACGCCACCTCGTGTGGATGTCGCGGCGTGGTGACATCACGCTGGCGGGTCTCGATCGGCGCTCGCCGTGGTCGTGCTCGGTGCGGTTTCGCGGCGCACGACCCGGAACGTTGCCGCAGCCAGACGTGTCGGTCGCCGTCGACGGCGTCGTCCGCGGAACATGGCGCGCGACCAACGACTTCCAGGACGTCTCGGTGACCGCGCCGCCGCGTCCGCAGAAGCCGGGCCTGATCCTGACGATCACCAGCTCCACCACGTTCGTTCCCGGTGCCTCGGACCCGCGCACGCTCGGCGTGCAGGTGGAAGACATGGGCTGCCGGCCGGTGGGTGGATCGGTGGTGCTGCCCCCGCGCCACGCGTCGGCATCGGCGGCCGCCGGAGCGGCCGCGCTCGGCGCCGCGCTTGGTTTGACGGGGATCACCGCGGGAAGCGCGGTACTGGGCGCGATCCTCGTCGCGATCGCGCAGGCCGTTCCGCTGTCGTCCGGAACCGCACCGTACGGCGACTACCCGGGGACGCTCGTCCGGCTCGCCCTCTGGATGGCGTTGCTGCTGATCGTCGCGTCCAGGGGCCTGGAGGCGATCAACCGGGGCGCGCTGCGAAACACGGCCCGGTTCGTCGTCGCGTTCTCGGCCGGCGCCGTCTATCTGAAGCTGCTCGCCCTGCTTCATCCTTCCAAGCCGGTGATCGATGCGCTGTTCCATGCGCACCGGCTGGAATGGGTGCTGGCCGGGCGATACTACTTCACGCAGCTGTCGACCAGCGCGACGCCGTTTCCGTACGCGATCGGGCTGTACCTGTTCGCTGCGCCCTGGTCGGTCCTCACGCACAACCACGTCGCGCTGCTCAGAATCGTCGCGTGCGCGTCGGAAGCCGTCGCCGGGGCGCTGCTGTACCTCGTCGTCGTCCGGGCGCGCGGTGACAGGATCATGGGTGCGATGGCCGTGGCGCTGTTCAGCATGGTGCCGCTCTCCTACGTGATCGTCGGCAACGCGAACCTCACGCACGCCTTCGGGCAATCGGTTGCGCTCGCCGCAATAGCGGCTGCAGCGATTTCACCGGCCGAACTTCATCGGACGTGGCGGTTTGCGGTGCTGGTCCTCGTCGTCACTCTCGCCTTCATCTCGCACATCAGCACGCTGGTGCTCCTGCTGGCGACGCTCACCGTTCTCGGGGTCTGCTACCACTTTCTTGGCGGTCCCGCACTGCGCGCTCCGGCGCGACTGGTGGGCCTCGCAACCGCGCTCGCCGTTGTCCTGTCCGTCGTGCTGTACTGGGGTCACTTCCCCGATGTCTACAGGGGGCAGCTCGCCCGCGTGAGGGCGGTGGCCACCGGCGCGGCGCAGCCCGTGACGCCGGCGAAGGCCGCGTCGCCGCGGGTCCTGCCCGCTCCCGCCCCGGCGCTCGGAAAGAGCATGATCCCGCTGCGCCTGCGAGCGCTCGATGCCGTCTCGCAGACCGCCACAAACATCGGCTGGCCGATTCTGATCCTGGCCATCGTTGGCGCCTGGCGTCTGTGGGCGGCGGGCGGGCGCGATCCGATGGCGCTGGCGGTGGTCGCCTGGACCGCCGTGGGCGCGGGATTCGTGGTGCTGAGCGTGCTGACTGCGGTGGACGTGCGCTACCAGCAGGATGCCTGGGAGTTCATCGCGCGCGTGGAACACACCACGTGTCCGGCCGCAGTCATTCTCGCCGCCGCCGGCGCCACCTGGGCGTGGCGCAAGAGTATCGTGACGCGCCTGGCGTCATCCGCGCTGCTGCTTGCCGCGATCGTGATCGCGGTTCGCGCCTGGATCGGGTGGTTCTGACGGCCTCACCCGACCGCTCACAAAGCACTCCGCAAACCTCGCCGTCACACAGATGGCGGCGCGGTCGGTCGCTCGGGCGCGTCACGGACGGATCCGCCGACCCGCCTTCGCTCGCCACGATTCAGACGAGCTACGGCGTGGCCACGTCGTAGCTGCGCCAACCGTCAAGCGCAGCGGAGGCGGGTTACACCGATTAGACGCATCGGCGCGCTTCCACGGCGAACCGCGAAGCGGTCTCGCCTGCGACGTGGGTGGCGCACGCGTTCACGAGAGCCCGACGATCGAGAGGGCTTCGTGAACGCGTGCGCCACTCACGTCGCAAGCCGCCTCCGGCGGCTGTCGAAGCGCACCTCCGGCGTCTTTTGCGGCCCTCGCCCCTTGGAAATTGAATTTGAATCTGCGTGAATTCGCGTGAATCTGCGGATCGGGCTAATCTGCGTGAATCTGCGGAGCCGGGCCGGCGTAAGCCATCTCTCGCAACGCCGTGATTCGCTTCACCATCGGCGGGTGTGAGGCGAACAGGTCGGCGACGACTCCTTCGCGCAGTCCGGCCTTCCTCCCCAGAGGATCGGCGATGCAGAGGTTGGCGGTTCCCTGCTTGATCGACTCGGTGGGGTCGGCCGCGGATTCGATCTTCTCGAGCGCCTTCGCCAGCGCGAGCGGGTTGCGGGTCAGCTCGGCGCCGGACGCGTCGGCCAGGTACTCGCGGCGTCGCGAAACCAGCATCGCAAGCGCCTGCCCGATGATCGGCGCGAGGATGATGCCGATCAGCCAGAAGACGAGAAAGATCACTGCCGCGCCCCCGCCCTTGCCGCGGCCGCCGCTTCGTCGAGAGCCGCCGCCGCCCCATCGCATGCCGCGCAACGCCCAGTCCGACAGCAGGACAATCGCGCCAACCAGCGCGGCAACCACCGTCATCAGCCGGATGTCGTAGTTGCGCACGTGGCTCATCTCGTGCGCCACGACGCCCTGCAACTCCTCCCGGTTCAGCGCGTCCAGCAGCCCCCGTGTGACCGCGATCGAGGCGTGTGCCGGATCGCGGCCGGTCGCAAAGGCGTTCGGGTCGTGATCGGGAATGACGTAGACCTTGGGAGGCGGAAGCCCCGCGGCAATCGCCATCTCGGCGACGACGTTGTCCAGCTGCGTCACCTTTAGGCGTTCGTCCTGATCGGCCGTCGAGGCGAGCATCTCGCCGGCCGACACGGCGCCCGATGAGGCCAGCACCGCGCGGTCGCCGGAGTAGTAGCCGACGAGCGCGGACCCCAGGCCAACGAGGAACGCGACGAAACCCGCCACGGGAATGTCCGTGCCGAGGTAAATAAGGTCGAAGCCGTAGCCGAGAAAGAACAGGAGGGCGATGAAGACGACCATCACCATCCAGGTGCGCCGCCGGTTCTTCGCCTGCTGCTCGAGCAGATTCATTTTTTGAATGGCGGGGACCCCTGCACCCCGCCAAGCTCCTCGCTCGCGGGGGCCCCTACGCCCCGCTCCGCTTCGTCGCGCTGGTGAATGGCGGGGCGGCGGGCCGCGACGCGGCCCACCGCTGGCTACTCGCTGCTCACCACTCGCTACGCACTACTTCTTCATCGACAGGTCAACCGTCGGCACGGCGCGGTCGGCTTGCTCGGTGATCTCGAACAGCTCGGCCGGCTTGAAGCCGAACGACGAGGCGATCATGTTCGCCGGGAACGTCTGCTGCGAGATGTTGTACTTCGTCGCGATGTCGTTGTAGAACTGGCGCGCGAAGCCGATCTTGTTCTCGGTGGACGACAGCTCCTCCTGGAGCATCTTCACGTTCTCGTTCGCGTGCAGCTGCGGGTAGTTCTCCGCCAGGGCGAACAACCGGCCCAGGGCCTGCGTCAATTCCCCTTCCTTGCGCGCCGCGTCGGCGGGCCCGGTCGCCGACGCGGCCTTCGCGCGCGCCTCGACCACCTGCGTGAGGGTGTCGCGTTCGAACTCCATCACGCCCTTGACCGTGTTCACCAGGTTCGGAATCAGGTCGTGCCGGCGCTTCAACTGCACGTCGATCTGCCGCCAGCCGTTCGCGGTCTGGTTGCGCAGGCCGATCAACCGGTTGTAGACGCCGATCACCCACAGCACGATGAGCACGACGACGATGAGCGGCAGCAGCAGCAGGGCGAACATGGAACACCTCGCTAGGAGCCCGTCCGGGTAAGCCCCAACGGGCTCCTAGTAAGCGCGCTTCGCGCGCGGTTTCCGAACGTTACGTTCACTCGGCCCACGAAGTGGGCATGACCAGGAGCGTGTAGTCGTCACTCGGACACGCTCCTGGTGATCGTACCAGACGGCAACCGGGCGTCGCTCAGGCGCCCGGCTCGCCGTTCCCGCCCAGCCAATCGGATCGGGGCGGGCTGTACACGTCCAGCTCGAACGTGTCGTCCAGCGCTTCGGCCTGGTGTTCGAGCCCCGAGGCGATGTGCAGCACCTCCCCCTCGCGGACGATGAACTCCTCGCCGGAAATGACGAACTTCAACGCGCCCTGCAGCACGTAGGTCATCTGCTCGCTCGGATGCGCGTGACGGGGGACCAGCGCGCCGCGTTTCAGGTAGGTCTGGACGAGCATCTCGCGCTCGCCGGCGATGATCTTGCGCGCCACCAGCTCGGTGAGCTTTTCGAGCGCGATTTCGTCCCAGCGGTGCAGGCGCACGGCAGCGGTCATATGGCCCGAATAGTATAATGGCTCTATCTCGACCGAACCAGTCAAGGCGGCGCCCCCCCTCATCGCGGGAGACGTGTGTAAGAGTCCCTGGTTCCTGGTCCCTGGTTCCTGGTGCGGTCCCTCGTTCCTGCTCCCTGGTGCACCGCACCAAGGACCAGGGGCCAGGGACTGAGGACTACTTCCATGGATGGCTTCGCGCCGAGCGATCGGCCCGCTGGCAACCAGGAGATTTCCGAGTACGCCTGCCTGAGGGCGGACGAGATGTTGCGCGCCTACCGCGTGATGCTCCTTTCGCGCCGCATCGACGACAAGGAAATCCAGCTCAAGAACCAGAGCCGGATCTTCTTCCAGATCAGCGGGGCGGGCCACGAGGCCGTGCTCGCCTCAGCTGGCCTGGTGCTGCGGGGCAGCTACGACT
>Ga0315282_10001006_pt1 | contig 54456 bp, 48 predicted proteins | sample YL17G07_20_MG_FD_203693 | JGI IMG/M metagenome (GOLD analysis project Ga0315282, IMG submission 203693) | Sediment microbial communities from Yellowstone Lake, YNP, Wyoming, USA - YL17G07_20 | ecosystem: Environmental > Aquatic > Freshwater > Lake > Sediment | place: USA: Wyoming | collected...
ACCCGCACCGTCAAGGCCCTTTTGCTCTCGTCCAGCAGGCTGCTCAAGCCGGCGGCGGTGCCCACCGGGGCCAACTTGCTGAACAAGATGGGCTCCCCGTTGGAAATCGGCGTCACCGCCACCCGGCCTTCCACCTGTTGCAGAGTGGAGGCGGACTGGGGCGGAATAAGTTCTCGCGGCCAGGAGACTAACTTGACGGAACCGGCGGCCAAGGCAATGCCTGGAGAGAGGTCGGTGGTCGCTACGGCCACCTGCCCGGTGCTCACCGGGGCAACATAGGTCTTATGGGCCACATAGCGTTGAATGCCGAAGGTAGCCAGGAGGCCGGCCACCACTGCAATGCCCATATAAATGATTCCTTTCGGTATGTTTGGCATGATGCCCTCACTCCATTCTCATAGTAGTTGCAACCGTGATGGTCATATTATTCAGATTCAGTCCGGGTAACAAATTGCCCAGGGCGGACCAGGTTTTGGTGGTGCTCACCGTGACGGTGAGAGGGTTGGCATTATTCGACGCATCGAATTCAGTATTAAGACCGGCGCCGGTCACGGTCGTAGTCCAGGTGGTCCCGGCGGGCAGTATCGGGGTTAAGTAACCATTGACCACATCTTGTACCGTCTGCCCGGAAGGTAAGGCGCTGGGAGGTATCCAGTGATTGTTGGCGTCCACCCTGTACATCACCCCATAACGGCAGCCTTCCCTGGAGGCGTTGGCCAGGGCGTTCCGCAAGTACCAGTCATAGCCGAACTCCAGGATCCCCATGACTATCGTGAGAAAGACGACGAGAATGATGGCAAACTCCACCGCCGCTATCCCTTCGGTGTCCGAAAATCTTTGCAGCCGCGACCTTAGAATGGATTTCATAGCTCACCCTGACCCGGCTCCGGTCACCAGCAGCATACCCATGCCCAGGGCGATGGCCACCCCGTAAGGTATCCCCTTAATTATCTGCATGGGAGGAGAGGCGACGGTTTTGCCACGGCCGTGGAACAGCAGCAGGTTCAGCAGGTAGACCCAACCCAGCCGGATCTTTTGCCAAAGAATGCCTTTTCTGATCAACACCGCCAGTGACATGAGCCCCCCGGCGATGGCCATGTAGCAAAACAGATAAAGGGTCCCGGTGGGTCCCAGCCAGGCCCCCAGAGCCGCCAGGGCCTTAACATCACCGGCGCCCATGCCGCCCATAATGTAGGGCAGGATTAAAAAACCAAAACCCAGGAGCAGTCCCAACAGCCCATCCCCCAGACCACCCCAGCCGGAAACAACCAGATTATAGGTCAAACCGGCCAGGGCGGCCCCGAAGGTCAGGTAATTGGGAATTTTCCTGGTTTTCAGGTCGCCCCAGGAAATCCAGAGCGCGATGGCGAAGGGAAGAATCAGGTTCAGGTGAGAGGCGAGCCATGCCTGAGTTTCGGTCCAAACCATTTGCACTGTAGGCCTCCTCCTAATCGGCTTGGGGGTAAAGATATCTCAGGCGTCCGCGGCCCTCCCCATCTCCGGGGAGACCTCCACCTTGGCATCAACCCCCGTATGACTCACACAAACCTCTTTAAATAGTGGGAGAGTGCGCCAATTATGCCCGCGATTACCAAAAGCGGCACTAAGAAATTCGTTTCCATGGCGATTGCCCCTTTTCTCTCCGGCCGGTGATCTTGACTGCCGCTTAATCCCGCCGACCGGGCCATTTCTGTAGCCCGCCGGGCCCCAGAATCTGGGGCCCCCGGGTAATTTTACCATGGCTGCTAAGGGAAGATGGTGGCAGCCACGTTATACAAATTGTTAGTGACCACGTTGCCAAAAGCCTTAATCGCAGCAATGAGGGCTACGACTATCAGGGCCATCAACAGCCCATACTCCACGGCGTTGGTGCCGCTTTCTCCTCTAAGGAGGTCTCTCAGCAACTTCCCATTCCCTTATCAAGTGAGGGGCCTTAGCCCCTCCCTTGACTGATTAAGTGGTGCTGCCGATGGAGGTTGCGGCGCTCTGGAACGTACCCGAAATGGCAGTACCCAAAGCGCTGACCGCGGCGATGATGACCACGGCAATCAAGGCAACCAGCAGGCCGTACTCAACGGCGCTGGCGCCGGACTCATCCTTAAAAAAATTTCTGATCTTTTCCATTTTTTTCTCCTCCAAGTGTTTTGGTCTCAAGTGTTTTAGTGCCAAGTTTTCAGTGGTTCATTTCAGGTTTTTGGTTTTTCTTTTTGGGTCAAATTACGCGTTTTCATCCTTTACCATGGCTTATCGTTGTCTGATTTCCGGATCGGGCCCTCCTTATCAAAAATTGGTTTGCTGCTATTGCTCCTGTTGGTCTTTCTTTTTCTTAAGCGTACTATGTGACATCTGTCGAAGAAGGTAAATAAGGGTTGTCCTGATTTTCCCCTTCGATAACCCTGAAATCCTTACTTCGAAAAGGCGGAGAATTGGCCCCGGTAGGTTTATCAGCCCGTTCAATACCTCGCTCACCGCCACAGTTCATTCTGAGCGGCGCGAAGAATCTTGTCTTTTTATTAATTTTGAGCCTGCCGCGGCGCTCCGAGTGACAGCTAAAACTTGTTTCGCAATTTCTGGTCTGGCTCTGTGGTGTTGATATGCCAAATTATTGGCAAACAATTTTTTGCGAAGTTTGTGCTATAATACCCCCAAGAGAATTGGGTAAAACCTGTATTGGGCAAGCCGTTATGTCTGATTCGCTAGTTCCTTACATTATTAAAACGTTACGGCAGAGAGCTCTCGGTAAAGGAGGCTTTGCCAATACCGCCAAGGGCAACTATCGCAGTGACGCCACGGCCTGGGCCATCTTGGCTCTAGTCGCGGCCGGTGATGATAAAGATCAAGAGCTCCTAAGCCTGGCTCGCACCCGTCTGGCCGCCGGCCAACTCTCTGATGGGCGAGTCAGCATCTCTCCCGAGCATCCGGAGATCTATTGGCCGACGCCGCTGGCCATCCTTGCCTGGCACCAATCTCCGGCTCATCAGGAGATGTCGTCCCGGGCAGTCCAATTTTTACTGAACCATTCCGGCACTTATTGGCAGCCTAAGCAGGAAGATGTTATTCGGGAGGACCATAGTCTCAAGGGCTGGCCCTGGGTGGAGGCCACCTATTCCTGGGTTGCCCCCACCGCCCTGGGAATCATTGCCCTTAAGACCGCAGGCTATGGCAACCAGCCGCGGGTTCTGGAGGCTCGGCGTCTGCTCCTGGATAGGGAGTGCCTCCACGGTGGCTGGAATTACGGTAATAAATTGGTATTCGGCGCGGAATTACGACCGATGCCGGAGGATACCGGTATGGCCCTCGACGCCCTGCAGGATTCAACTTCCAAGCCGAGCCTGGAACGAAGTTTGGCATATCTCAAATCTGTGGTTAAGAGTCTGCGGACCCCGATTGCCCTGGCGTGGAGTCTCCTGGGCCTGGGCGCCTGGGGCGAGCGTCCGGCCGCGGCCGCCGCGCTGCTGTCAGAGTGCTGGCAGCGCCAGGAACGTTATGGGGTCTATGACACGACTTCCCTGTCGTTGCTTATTTTGGCGTCCCGCTCCTCCGGGGGACTTGAGAATATCTTTAATCCGGACCCGGTCTTACCCAAGGGCCAACCTTTATAGAGAAGAAAACGGATGGGGTTTACTCGCCGCGAGTTTCTGAAGGCTGGTATCGCCGGCGCCGTTCTGGCCGCTTCCGGCCTATATCTCTATAGAAGATTAGTCAGACCAAGCTGGCTGGAGAAGACTTTTATTGCGAAAGTATCCGGATATCAGGCTGACTTTGCTTCGATTATTCTCGCCGGCCTGCGTGAACTCGGGATATCTCCCGAGCTCTTCAAAGGCAAAAGGATTTTGTTGAAACCGAATCTGGTGGAGGCCAATCCCCGCAGTATCCATATTAATGCACACCCCCTGGTGGTGCGCGGGGCCGCCGAGGCCTTTCTTAAAAGCGGCGCTTCCCGGGTCCTGGTCGCCGAAGGCCCGGCTCATTGCCAGGATACCCTGCGGATGTTCGAAGAGTCGGGCTTAAGCGACGTGCTGTGGGAGGACAGAATTCCCTTTATTGACCTGAATTACCAGGATGGTTATGCTCTGCCTAATGCCGGAAAGTTTAGCCGCTTGACCAGCCTGATTTTCCCGGCGACTCTGCGACAAGTGGACCTGATCGTCTCCATCGCCAAGCTTAAGACCCATCATTGGGCGGGCATTACCCTGTCCATGAAGAATTTATTCGGCGTCATGCCCGGAAGTTATTATGGCTGGCCGAAAAATGTGTTGCACTATGCCGGCATAGATGCCGCCATCCTGGATATCACCGCGACCTTGCGGCCCCATCTGGCCATTGTTGACGGCATCGTGGGCATGGAGGGGGATGGACCCATTATGGGGGACCCCAAACCGGTAGGGGCCTTGGTCATGGGTCGTAATTTTCCGGCGGTGGATGCCACCTGTGCCCGCGTCATGAGAATTAACCCATATCGGGTCAATTATCTGCGGCAGAGCGAACCTTATCTGGGCCCGATTCATGAGGCCGATATTATTCAGGCTGGTGAGACCATTGCTTCAGTCGCCACCGAGTTTAAATTATTGGAACAAATTCCTGCCCAGCGCAAACTGCGCTTATAATTTCTGCCTGCCAGTCTCGTTTTCTTGAATCCGCCTCCCTTATTCCTATTATATTAATTGAATAAGACGGAAGTCCCCGGGTTGGGGTGACCTGATGAGGAGACCGACATGGGGAAAAAAGTGGAGAGACGCGGCGGCCGCCAGGAACTGGCCGACTACCTTTTTAAAGGTGGACGTTAAATTACTGGTGGAACCTGATGCGATCCAGGGCCATGGCGCCCAGGTGGGCGATGGTGTCGATCACCACCTGGTTTTCGGGGGTCATGGTTGTCTCGGGGACTGCAAAATTTATGGCCACCACCCCCAAGACGTTGTCCGCGGTGATCATGGGAAAATAAGAAGACCTGGCCTCGGGAATGGTGCCGGTGAAGCGGCCGGCGGGCTGCTTATTGAGTAACACCCAGGCGGCAACCCCCATAATTTTCGGGTTGACCTCAAAGCCCGGGGTCTTGGCTTTAACTTCAAGCTGCCCTTCTGCCGTCGGCAGAAAGATGGCCAATTCTCCGGAAAATATCTGCCTGGCATGACGCACCAGGATGTGCAGCACCTGGTCCACCCGGTGCGCCGTAACCAGGTCCAGGCTGAGTCCGTATAAGGCGGTGCTTCTGGCCTCGCTCTCCTTGAGCAATTCCACCTTGCCGCGCAGCCCATGGGCCAGGTTGCTGATCAACACCGCCACCGAGGCATAGATCACGAAGGAGAGAAAATATTCCAGGTCGGCCACCGCGAAGGTGAAGTATGGCGGGACCAGGAGATAATCAAAGGTCAGGATGCTAATAATTGTGGCAAAGACGGAGGGACCGCGGCCGAGGTAAAAGGCGCTCCCGGCGATGGGCAGCAGAAAGAGGATGATCAGGTTGGCCCGGCTAAGAAGTTCGCTCAGGGAATAGGCAATGGCGGAGATTGCCGCCACGGCCAGGAGACTGACCAGATAATTGGCGAGGCGGGGCAGTCTGAAGGACTTCTTAGGCAAAGGCGCAGCCCCCAACTTCTCGGCCTTGGCATCAAGCAAATAGATGTCGATGCTGGGAGTATTGACCAGGAGGCGCTGGGGGATGGTGGCAAACAGCCAGAAGCGCTTGGGTTTGCCGATGATGATTTTGGTGATGTTATGGTGCCGGGCATAGGTGGCCATTTCTTCGGCTTCGTCCGTGCCCTTGACCCACACCACCCGGGCCCCCAAATTTTTGGCCAGGTCTAAGGCCTTATTAAGCCACCGTTTTTCTTCTTCTGAAAAACGCCGGTCCCGTTCCGTCTCGGCATGAAAGGCAATCCACTCGGCATGCAGCTCCGTGGCCATCCGGAAGGCGGAGCGCACCAGCTTCTCGGCATAGGGGCTGGCGAAGATACCCACCAGAATCCGCTCATGCACCGGCCACAAGCCGGCAATGGCATGGGCCTCCATGTAATTCAGCATCCGCTTATCAACGCTGTCCGCCACAATCCGCAGGGCAATCTCGCGCAGCGCCAGGAGATTGCCGGGGCGGAAAAAATTCTCCACGGCAATGCCGGCCATGTCCTTGACGTAAACTTTACCTTCATGCAGTCTCTTGATGAGTTCTTCCGGCGGCAGGTCGATGAGCTTGATTTCATCGGCGCCCTGAAGCACCGTGTCCGGGACGGTCTCCCGCACCCGGATGCCGATAATCTGATAGACGATGTCGTTCAAACTTTCCAGGTGCTGGACATTCAGAGTGGTATAGACGCTGATGCCGGCGTTGAGCAGCTCTTCCACATCCTGATAGCGCTTGGCATGGCGGGAGCCGGGAGCATTGCTATGGGCCAGTTCGTCCACCAGGACGATCTGCGGCTTGCGTTTAATCACCCCGCCAAGGTTCACTTCCTGGAGCTTAATTCCCTCATATTCAGTGATCTTGGGCGGGATGATCTCCAAACCTTCCAGGAGCGCTTCGGTCTCGGCGCGGCCGTGCGTGGCCACATAGGCCACCACTACGTCGGTCCCCTCCTGGCGGCGCAGCCGGGCATCAGCCAGCATGCCGTAAGTCTTGCCGACGCCCGGGGCGGCCCCGAAGTAAATAGTCAGATTTCCCCGGACTTTTTGCGCCTCTTCCTTTTTCGCCAATTCCAGCATGGCTTCAGGAGTAGGCCGTTTGAATTCTTCGTCGGGCATAAGTTTATCTCAGGTTATCCAGCGCCAGATTCAGCTTCACCACATTGACCCGGTCCACGCCCATGAAACCCCATTGCCTGCCTTCCGCCTGTTCCAGCACCAGCAGGCGCAGCCGGTCTTCCGTGAGGCCGCGCACCCCGGCTACCCGGTACACCTGGAGCAGCGCGGTCTCCAGTCTGATGTGGGGATCAAGCCCGCTGCCCGAGGCCATCACCAGATCGGCCGGCGCCGGTCCCGGCAGTCCGGAGGCCTTTAGGGCGGCAACCCGCTCCGCCACCTGCTTGAGGAGCTCCGGATTGGTGGGCCCCAGGTTGGAGCCGCCCGAGGCCAGGGGATTATATGGGAAGTCGGAGGTGGCCGACGGCCGGGACCAGAAATATTTAGGGTCCGAAAACGGCTGCCCGATCAAGAGGGAGCCGGCGGGCGCACCGTCCTTCTGGCGCACCAGGCTCCCCATGGCCTGCCGGGGAAAGGCCAGTTGCCCGATGAGCGTGACGATCCCGGGATAGATGACGCCGGTCACCACCGTCAGACAGATGAAAAGTAAAATCGCAGTCCGGATGGTTTTCATGGTCAGTTCTCCTCAGGCCGCCAGGTTCACCAACAAGTCGATCAACTTGATGCCCACAAAGGGAGCAATCAGTCCGCCGACGCCGTAGATTAAGAGGTTGTAAATTAGCAGCTTCTCCGCCGGCATGGGCCGGTAACGGGTGCCCTTGAGGGCCAGGGGGATCAACATCGGGATAATGACCGCATTGAAGATCACCGCGCTCAAAATGGCGCTGTGAGGGCTGGCCAGGCGCATGAGGTTGAGAATCCCCAACTGCGGATAGATGGAGATCAAGGCCGCCGGGACGATGGCAAAGTATTTGGCGATGTCGTTGGCGATGCTGAAGGTGGTGAGATTCCCCCGGGTCATGAGGATCTGCTTGCCGATCTCCACGATATCCAGGAGCTTGGTGGGATTGCTGTCCAGATCGATGATATTGGCCGCCTCCCGGGCCGCCTGGGTGCCGGTGTTCATGGCCACCGCCACGTCGGCCTGGGCCAGGGCCGGGGCGTCGTTGGTGCCGTCCCCGGTCATGGCCACCATGTATCCCTGCTGCTGGTGCTCCCGGATGAGCCGGAGTTTGTCTTCCGGTTTGGCCTGGGCCAGGAAATCGTCCACCTGAGCCTCGGCGGCAATGGCCGCCGCGGTCAGGGGGTTGTCGCCGGTGATCATCACCGTCCGGATACCCATACTGCGCAGTTGCAGGAAGCGTTCCTTGATGCCGCCTTTGAGGATGTCTTTGAGGTTGATCACCCCTAAGATGTCGGCGTCGCTGCTCACCACCAGCGGAGTGCCGCCGGATTTGGCGATCTCGCTGACCAGGCCCTCCAGTTCCGGGGGGATGACGCCCCCCTGCCCTGCCACAATCTGCACAATGGCATCCGCCGCCCCTTTGCGGTAGGATCGAGATTCAATGTTGACCCCGCTGACCCGGGTTTCAGCGCTGAAGGGTATGGCTGAGGCCTGGGGCGGCAATTCCCGCAGGCGCAGACTATATTCTTTTTTGGCCAGCACCACGATGCTGCGGCCCTCCGGGGTCTCGTCGGTGAGGGAGGCCAGGAGCGCCGCTTCCGCCACTTCGGCCTCGGTATGGCCTGCCACCGGGATAAAGGCCACAGCCTGGCGGTTTCCCAGGGTGATGGTGCCGGTCTTATCCAACAACAGGACGTTGACGTCGCCGGCTGCCTCAATGGCCCGGCCGGACATGGCGATGACGTTTCTTTGAAACAGCCGGTCCATCCCGGCAATGCCGATGGCGGACAGCAGGGCGGCGATGGTGGTGGGCGCCAGGCAGACAAACAAGGCGATGACCACCGTCAGGGTCACCGGCTGCCCGTGGCCCATGGCTTTGGCGCTGTAAATGGAAACCGGGCTCAGGTTCAGCACTACCAGCAGGAAGACCAGGGTCAGGGCGATCAAGAGCACTTCCAGGGCAATCTCGTTGGGGGTCTTGCGGCGCTTGGCGCCTTCCACCAGGGCAATCATCCGGTCCAGGAAGGTCTCCCCCGGGTTGGCCGTAATCCGCACTACAATAGAGTTGGCGATGACTCGGGTGCCGCCGGTGACGGCGCTGCGGTCGCCGCCGGATTCCCGCACCACCGGGGCGGATTCGCCGGTAACCGCGGATTCGTCCACCAAGGCGGCGCCCACAATGACTTCCCCGTCGCCGGGGATCATTTCATTGGCCTCCACCAGGATGACGTCGCCCTTGCGCAACTGCTGGCCGGAGACCAGGTTATAAGGGCTGTCCATTTCCGGCTTCTTCAACTTTTTGGCCTGGATCTCGGTGCGGGTCTTGCGCAGGGACTCGGCCCGGGCCCGGCCCCGGCCTTCCGCCATGGCTTCGGCAAAGGTGGCGAAGAGCACGGTGAGCCAGAGCCAGAAAGAGACCAGGCCGGTGAACCAGGCGGGGTCACCCTTGCCGCTGAACAAGGCATAGACGAAATTGACCGTAGTGATGACGCTGCCCGCTTCTACGCACAGCATGACCGGGTTGCTCCGCAAGGCCCGGGGATCAAGTTTCTTGAAGGATTCTTTTAAGGCCCCCTTGAGCAGCCGGGGGTCGAAGATTCCTTTGCTGGCCTTGGAGGATGAAACCACGATTACAGACCTCCCTGCATGATCAGATGCTCGACGATGGGCCCCACGGCCAGGACCGGGAAGAAGGTGAGGGCGCCGACAATGACGATGACGATCACCAGCCAGATGATAAAGGGGGCCTGGTCCGTGGGCAGGGTGCCCAGACTGGGCGGCACATATTTCTTGCGCACCAGGGAGCCGGCCATGGCCAGCACCGCCACCTTGGGGGCGAACCTGCCTAGGATCATGGCCGCGGCGCACATCAGGTTGTAGAACGTATTGCCGTTCAACCCGGCAAAGGCGCTGCCGTTATTGTTGGCGGTGGAGGCGAAGGCGTAGAGCACTTCGCTCAGGCCGTGGGCCCCCGGGTTGGCCATGGCCTTGACGGCCTCCGGGACCAGCAGGGCCACGCCCACGAACACCAGGACCACGATCCCGGCGGTGAGGACGATGATCACCGACATCCACATCTCCAGGACCTCGAGCTTCTTCCCCAGATATTCCGGGGTGCGGCCGATCATCAGACCGGCCACGAAGACGGCGATCACCACGAAGGCCAGCATGGTATAAAGCCCGGAGCCGACCCCGCCGAAGACGATCTCACCCAGGAGGATCAGCATCAGGGGCACCAGGCCGCCAATGGGCGTCAGGGAATCATGCATATTATTCACCGCGCCGCAGGAGGTGCCGGTGGTGGCGCTGCTGAACAATACCGAGCCGGCCAGGCCGAAGCGCACCTCTTTACCCTCCATGGAAATGCCCGGGACGCCCAATTTGTGCACCAGGGGATTGCCCTGAGACTCGGCCCAATACATGGTGGTCAGGGCGCCGATAAAGATGAGCAACATGGCCGCATAGACGGCCCAACCCTGCCGGGTGCTGCCCACCATCCGTCCGAAGGTGTAGGTCAGCCCCGCGGGAATCAACAGGATCAGCAGGATTTCAACAAAATTCGACAGCGGCGTGGGGTTTTCAAAGGGATGGGCCGCATTGGCGTTGAACGAGCCGCCGCCGTTGGTGCCCAGCTCCTTAATGGCCTCCTGGGAAGCCACCGGCCCCATGGGCAGGGTCTGCTCGGTGACGGGGTTGCCTTTGGCGTCCTGCACCGTCTGGATCAGGGTGGATTTGACATAGGGACTAAAGTTCTGAATCACCCCTTGCGATACCAAGAAGATGGCGGCAATCAGCGAGAGCGGCAAGAGAATGTAGAGGGTGCCCCGGGTCAGGTCTACCCAGAAGTTGCCCAGGGTTTCGGCGGTATGCCGGGCAAAGCCCCGGATCAGGGCTATGAGAATGCTGATACCGGAGGCGGCGGAAACGAACTGCTGCACCATCAGGGCCAGGACCTGGCTAAAATAACTGGCCGCGGCCTCGCCGCTGTAAAACTGCCAGTTGGTGTTGGTCACAAAGCTCACCGCGGTGTTCAGACCCAGGTCCCAGGAAAAGCCGGAGAACTTCTCGGGATTCAAAGGGAGCCAGCCCTGCAACATGAGGATGGTAAAGACCACCACCAGCCCCAAGCCATTAAAGATCAACATGGCGAGGGCGTACTGTTTCCAGTCCATCTCTTTATCGCGGTCAATGGCCGCCACTTTGTATAACAGATTTTCCAGCGGCGACAGGGCGGGGCTCAGCCAGGTGCGCTCCCCCCGATAGACCCTGGTCATGTAGCTGCCCAGGGGCTTGACCAGGAGGGTGACGATGATCAGGATGGCCGCGATTTGCGCCAGGTCAAAAAGCAAGGCATTGTTCTCCATGGAATCTCTCCAGGAATCTACTCATATAAATCTTACGGTAAAGATAGGGTTGTGATTTAAGAAGTCCAGAGCCCGATGGCAAGGGAGTCCGAAGCAATCGGCCCGGCCTGGCCTGCTGGCGGGGAGTGACCCGGATTAGAACAGGATTTGGAGGCCGCCCGAAATGGACGCACCTCTGACGGGGCAAGATCAAATAGAGACATAATCCTCCTCCTGCCTACGGGGTTAGCTGACGGGCTCGGGCAGAAGGTCATTACCCTACCGCAGATGCGGATTCGCCCCACAAGATCGGTTCCCCCGTTCCTCCAGTCGTTTGCCGGAGGACTCGGCGGTCAGCCTTTAGGGATGAAGCTGATATTTATTCCGTGCATTTAAGCCGATACCCGACTCCGGGTTCGGTCCTGAGATAGACCGGCCGCGTCGGCTCGGTTTCCAATTTATGCCGCAGCATATGAATATAGTTGCGTAAATAATGCGCCTGCTCGTCGCCGGCCTGGCCCCAGACTTCTTTAAGCAGTTGCCGGTGGGTGATGACCTTGCCGCTGTAACGCACCATGACGGCCAATAACTTAAACTCGATGGGAGTGAGATGAACCTCTGCTCCGGCCAGCCAAACCAGGCGTTGGGCCAGGTCGACCTTAAGTTCCCCGGTTTGAAAGACCGGCTCATCTTTGCCCACGGGGGATTGCGTCAGGTGACGGATGGCCACCCGCATGCGGGCCGCCAGTTCTTCGACGCTGAAGGGCTTGGTCAGGTAATCATCCGCCCCGGCGTCCAAGGCGTCCACCTTGTCGGCATCCCGGCCCCGGGCCGAGATGATAATTATCGGAGTCCGGGCCCAGTCGCGAATGCCTCTGATGACCTCCAGGCCGTCCACATCCGGCAGCCCCAGGTCCAGAAGAATGACATCGGGGTTATGGGAGGCCGCCATGGCAAGACCCTGGTTGCCCGTGGGGGCCTCCAGCAATTTAAATCCCTGGCCCTCCAGGGCCGCCTTGAGAAACCGGCGGATCGGCGCCTCATCTTCAATTACCAGCACGAGCCAATCGGTCCTGGACATGGCCTTTCTTCCGGGAGAAAATCCCTAAAGTAAGGGCGTCCCCGCCCGCCACCTTATTTTTCTTGAGCTGCCAAAGGCAGCGTAAACCGCACCGCGGCCCCGCCGCCGTCACGGTTCAGGGCCCAGGTCCGCCCGCCGTGGGCCTCGACGATGGCCCGGCAAATGGACAGCCCCAGACCGTACCCGGTTAAATCCTGACCCGTGCTCCCCCGATAGTACATCTCAAAGATCTTATCCAAATCCTCCGGAGCAAAGCCAGGGCCGCAATCGGCCACTTCCACCTCCAGGTCATCACCTGCGACCGTGGCGGAAATGGAGATGGGCGACCCGGCCGGCGTGTACCGCAAGGCGTTTTCCAGTAGATTAATGAAGATCTGTTCTGCCAGGGCGCCGTCCAGGGGCACCATGGGCAGGTCGGCAGGCAGCGACACCTTGACCGGCCGTTCCGCCAACCTCCGCTCCAGGTGGTTCAAGGCCGCGCCCACGACTTCCTCCAAAGGCTGCAATTCCTTTTTGAGCTTCAGGGAGCCCGATTCCAATTTTGCCATATTCAGCAAGTTGTTGACCAGGCGGCTCAGCCTTTCGGTTTCATCATAGATGTTGGTCAGCATCTCCTGGGTTACCTGAGCCGGAAGCCGGCCCTGCAACAGGCTGGTGGTGGAACCCATGATGGCTGCCAGGGGGGTTTGCAAATCGTGGGTGACCGCGCTGAGCAGCGAGGTGCGCAGGCGCTCATTTTCCATGGCTACTTGGGCTGCCAGGCCGCTCTTTTCCAGGCGCTCCACTTCCAGGGCCAGGGCCACTTGCTTGGCCAGAGATTCCAGAAACCGCAGGCGCAATTGCTCCGGCAGCAGCCAATTTTCAGCTTCAGGATCTCGAGGCCGTAAGGCCAAAACGCCGATGGCGCCCTGGGACGCCGGCAAGGGGACATAGAGGATCGGAGACTCCGGGATGGTCTGGGTCCCCCAGCCCGCCATCCGCCCCGCCTCGTAAGTCCATTGGGCCACCCCAAGTTCTTTGAGAATATCCCGGTGGAAGACCGCGGAGAGATCACCGGCCGCGGTCCGCAACTTGCCCTTGTCGTCCGGCAGCAGTGCCACCACCCGGCACTCAAAAATCTCCGAGATCTGTTGCACCGCCGCCTGCAAAATCTTCTCCACCCCCCGGGTGCCTGCCAGTTGTCGGCTGAGGGCGTGCATGGCGGCAGTCTGGCGCTCCTGCAAACGGGCGGCTTCGGCCTGGCGCCGAATCACGCTGGCTAAATGACCGATTACCACCGCCACCAGGAACATGACCGCAAAGGTCACGAGGTATTTGGCTTCTTCCACGGTAAAGGACCACCGGGGCGGAACAAAACAAAAATCAAAGGCCAGCACGCTCAATAAAGAGTTAAGGATGGCCGGTCCCCGCCCGCACTGCACGGCAGTAACCATCACCGCCAGCAAATACACCATGATGAGGTTGGGAAGGTCGAAGTACGGATACATTAAAAAGGCGAGGGCGGTGGCCAGAATCAAATAACCTAAGCCCAATTCATAGCCGGGCCAGCGGCGGCGCTTCGGTTGTATTAAAATAGGGATTGCTTCCGGCCCTGCCGGCTTCCCGCTAATGACCTGGACCTCGATGTCGCCGCTGAGACGCACCAGTTCGTCCACCGGACTGCCGAGGAGGAGGGCTTGCCAGCGGGGGCGCCCGGGTTTGCCGGCGACAATCTTGCTGATCTGCCGTTGGCGGGCGAAGTTGACGATTTCTTCGGCGATACGGCGGCCCCTCAGGGTGACGGTCTCCGCCCCCAACTGCTCTGCCAGCCGCAAATTATAAACCGCGCGGTTGCGCTCCGCCTCCGGCAAGCGCAGCATCCTCGGGTCTTCAACGTAGACCGCAAACCATTCGGCCTGTAAGTCGGCGGCCAACTTCCGGGCGGCCCGGATCAGGTCAATGGATGTGGGGCCAGGGCCGACACAGACCAAGACTCTTTCTGACGTGGATTTTAAGATTTCAGCCACTCTCGACTTCCTCGGTCCGATTTCGCTTGCTGCTAACTGAAAACTTTAAATCAAAAAATGTCAAAAGGAAGCCGGATTTCTCCCCCTGGGCGTAAAAATTTCATAAAAATTGCGGATTCGGGGGTTACGCTGACCCAATCAGGCGGTTCGTTTCGCAACGATTTATGGGCGGGGGTGACAAATGATCCGGGCGAGGCGGCTGGACCTGCTCTTGGGCCCCGGGACGGCTGCCGCTAACGGGCAATCCACTGCTCCTAGATATAATAGAATATAATATGGTGCCCAAGGCCGGATTTGAACCGGCACGGGTCTCCCCACCACCCCCTCAAGATGGCGTGTCTACCAGGTTCCACCACTTGGGCACGGAATGGGTCATTTGGCTGGAGGCGCCGGGGGATTCTGCGGCGCGGGGACTGCCGGCGGCAGCGCTTCGGGCTTGGCCGGCGCCGCGGGCACGGTTTGGCTCACCGGCGGTTTGGCGGCCCCTTGCATCACCGAGGCCTCCTTTTGGCGACCCAGGAAGGTCAGCCCCAGGGAGGTGACCATGAACAGGATGGCGGCCACCGCGGTCAATTTGGCCAGAAAGGGCGCCGCGCCCGTGGAGCCGAACACCGTCTGGGAGGAGCCGCCGAAGGCCGCGCCGATGCCGGCGCCCTTGCCGTGCTGCAAAAGGACGATCATGATCAGGGCCAACGAGACGATGATATGGATGATGACGATGATGGTGGTCATAACTTTATAAATATAGAAAACTTAATAGTGAGATGCAAGTCCATAATTTTAGCGGCACCTCGGGAACGGCCTCTACCACGGTATATTCGAGAAAAAAGAGCACAAGAGGCACAGCAAGCTGTGTTCCGACAGAAAACCCCGAATTTAAACCATTCCTACCCGGCGGCGGTGACGATGCCCAGGAAGGAGGCGGACTTGAGGGAGGCCCCGCCCACCAGGGCCCCGTCGATATCGGCTTCGGCCATGAGGGAGGCGGCGTTATCCGGGGTGACGCTGCCCCCGTAAAGGATGCGGACTTCTTCGGCCTCGGCGTGCAGCAGTTCCCGCAACAGGCTGCGGATGAAGGCGTGCACCTCCTGAGCCTGCTGCGGGGTGGCGGTGAGGCCGGTGCCGATGGCCCACACCGGTTCATAGGCCAGGACCAGTTGCTCGCCGGTAATGGGGCTCAGGTCCGCCAGGCCATCTGCAAGCTGTTGGCCCACCCGCGCCAGGGTCTGGCCCGCCTGGCGCTCCTCTAAGCTCTCGCCGATGCAGCAGATGGGGCACAACCCCACCTCCCGGACGGCTTTGAGCTTGCGGTTCACGGTCCGGTCGGTGTCGCCGAAATACTGGCGCCGCTCGGAATGCCCGACGATGACGTAGCGGCAGCCCACATCCTTGAGCATCACCGGCGAGATGGCCCCGGTATAGGCGCCTTGCCGCTCCCAAAAGGTATCTTGGCCGGCGAGGCGCAGATCGGAGCCGGCCAGCTCTTCCGCCACGGTGGCCAGGGCGGTAAACGGCGGGGCCAGGGCCACTTCGGCCTTTAGCCCATACGTCAGCCCCCGGCGCACTTCCCGGGCCAGGGTCCTGGCTTCCTCCAGGGTTTTGTGCATCTTCCAGTTGGCCGCAATGAGGGGCCGGCGCTTAGACATTGGGATGCCCTTTGGCCCATTTTTCCAGGGCCGTGATGCCCGGCAGCTTTTTGCCTTCCAGCAATTCAATGAAGGCGCCGCCGCCGGTGGAGACATAGGAAAACTTCTGGTACTCACCCGCCTTGTGCAGGGCCACGTCGGTGTCGCCGCCGCCGACGATGGTCAAGGCGTAGGAATCGGCCACCTTCTGGACCATGGCCATGGTGCCCCGGCTGAAGGCGTCGTATTCGAAGGCCCCCATGGGTCCGTTCCAGATGATGGTCTTGGCGTTTTGCAGGGCCTCCCCGAAGAGGGTCACCGTGGCCGGACCGATGTCCACGATGAGCCAATCCTTGGGCACTTCCTGCACCGGGGTGATCTTGGTCTCCGCCGACCTGGCCAATTTGTCGGCGATGACGCAGTCCACCGGCAGATAGAATTTCACCTTCTTCTTCTGGGCCGCGGCCATGATGTCGCCGGCGGCTTCGAGGAGGGAATCCTCCACCAGGGATTGCCCCACTTCATAACCCTTGGCCTTGAGGAAGGTATTGGCCATGGCGCCGCCGACAATGAGCTTATCGACGTTTTTCAGCATATTTTTCAGGGCGGTGAGTTTGCTGGAGATCTTGGCGCCGCCGATGAGGGCGGCCAGGGGCCGGGCCGGGTCTTCCATGGCCCTGTGAAAGTAGTGCACCTCATCCCGCATCAAGAATCCGGCCACGCAAATTGGGGCGTACCTGGTCACCGCCTCCACCGAGGCATGGGCCCGGTGCGCCACGGCAAAGGCGTCGTCCACATAGATATCGACGTCCTTCATTAACTCTTTGGCAAACTTGGGGTCGTTTTGTTCCTCTCCCGGATAAAAGCGCAGGTTCTCCAGGAGGAGCACGTCCCCGGCCTTCATCTCCGCCTTCAGCCTTTCCACCTCCGGGCCGAGGCAATCCGGAGCCAGCGTCACCTTTTTGTGCAGCCGGTAGGCCAGGCGCCGCGCCACCGGAGCCAAAGAAAACTCCTCCATCCGTTTGCCCTTGGGACGGCCCATGTGGGAGGCCAGGATCACCTTGGCTTCCCCTTCCAGACAATAATGAATCGTTGGCAGCACTGCCCGGATGCGGGTGTCATCCGTAATGTTGAAGTTCTGGTCCAGGGGCACGTTAAAATCCACCCGGATGAATACGGTCTTACCCTTGACATCCACTTCATCGATGTATTTCACCGGTAACTCCTGTTGGAATCATATATGGGACGAAGAACGGGCCGTCAGCCGAATCAGAGCGCCACCAATGGAGACCCCGCGCCGGATCGGCCCGGCGGTTGAAGCCCAGCAGTTGCACCCCTTTTTGCTGGTGGCGATGACGCGGGCCGGACCGCGCCCGAACCGCGGCAGGTCAGGCCTGATTGCCGCCTTAATGTTACTCAGAGTTTGCCTGGGTCGTCAATATATTTGTCCCGGAGAGAAATTTTTCCAGAACGCGCTTGGTCTTTTCCCGAAACCCTGATAATCTGCATTCGGTATTGCTTTTTCATCCATATTCATTTAATTTTTTTACCGATATTCTATGGTCAGTCTCATCCGGAAGTTGGGCCACCGGGGCTTGAATCTGGTGCAGGAAGCCGGGAGCATGATGCTCTTTCTCCTGGAAGGTCTGGCTTTGACCTTTCTCCCGCCCTTTCGCCCCCGCCGCATCCTCCAGGAAATCCAGCTCATCGGGGTCAAATCCACGCTGATCATCCTGCTTACTGCGGCCTTCACCGGCATGGTGCTGGCCCTGCAGGGCTACTATACCTTAAGGAAATACGGCTCGGAAGGCGCCCTGGGTTCGGCGGTGGCGCTGAGCCTTATCCGGGAGATGGGTCCGGTGCTCACCGGCATCATGGTCTCGGCCCGGGCCGGTTCGGCGGTCACCGCCGAAATCGGCATCATGCGCATCACCGAGCAGTTGGACGCCCTGGACACCATGGCCGTCAACCCCATGCAGTACGTGGTGATGCCCAAGCTCATCGCCGGTCTCATCGCCGTGCCTCTGCTCACCGCCATCTTCGACGTGACCGGCATCCTGGGGGGTTATCTCGTCGGCGTGGTCCTCCTGGGGGTGAGCTCCGGCTCCTACTTCGCCGGCATGGTCCAGAGCGTGGTGCCCCTGGACATCAACGGCGGCATCGTCAAGTCCCTGGTGTTCGGCCTCACCATCATCCTGGTGGCCTGCTACAAGGGCTACTACACCCGACACGGCGCCGAAGGCGTGAGCCAGGCCACCAACCAGACCGTGGTCCTGTCCGCGGTGCTGGTCCTGGCCTGGGACTATGTCCTGACTTCGTTCTTTATGTAGAGCCGGCGCCCTCGCCGGCTCTAGAACCGCCGAGGGCGGCGGTTCTACATTTTTGATAGCGATGATAGCTACTCATGATTGAACTCATTGACCTACATAAATCCTTCAATGGCCAAAAGGTCTTGGACGGCATCAATCTCACCATCCCCACGGGTAAGATTACCGTAGTCATCGGCAAAAGCGGGGTGGGCAAAAGCGTCTTGCTGAAACATATCATCGGCCTCTTGAAACCCGACCAGGGCCAGATCCTGGTGGACGGGGTGGACATCGCCACCTTGCGGGGCCGGAGCCTGCGGGATTTTAAAAAGCATTTTGCCGTGTTGTTTCAGGGCGGGGCGCTGTTCGACTCCCTCAACGTCTTCGAGAACATCGCCTTCCCCTTGCGGGAAAAGACCAGCCTGCCGGAGGCCGAGATCGCCCAGCGGGTGAGGCTGCGTCTGGAGCAGATGCATCTTGCCTCAGAGGTCGAAACCAAGTTCCCCGATGAATTGAGCGGCGGCATGAAGAAACGGGTGGCCCTGGCCCGGGCCATGATCCAGGAGCCGGAGATCATCCTCTTCGATGAACCGGTGACCGGCCTGGACCCGCCCATGACCAATACGGTCTTTCACCTGATTCAGCAGACCCACCGGGCCAGCGGCTACACCGCCCTGGTGGTGGCCCATGACATCCCGGAGGTCTTTACCATTGCCGACCAGGTGGCCATGCTGCACCGGGGCCGCATCATTGCCCAGGGCACCCCGGCGGAAATCCAAAGCCACCCGGACCCGATGGTGCAGAGTTTTATCAAAGGTGAAGTCGATTTTCTGGAAGGATAGGCGGATATTATGAGAAAGGGCAATCTGGAGTTGGTGGTGGGGCTTTTTGTCTTGTTGGGCCTGGGTTGCCTGGCATACCTAGCCATCCACCTGGGTAAAATGGAAATCATGGGGAGCGGCTACCAGGTCTTGGTCAATTTCGAGAATATCTCGGGCCTCAAAAAAGGCGCGGCGGTGGAAGTGGCCGGAGTGGAAGTGGGCCGGGTGGAATCCATCCGGCTAAGCACGGGCGACCGGGCCAGCGTGACCCTGAGATTGGAGCCCGGCCTCAAATTGCACGACGATGCCATTGCCTCCATCCGCACCAAGGGCATCATCGGCGACAAGTTCATCAAACTCTCTCCCGGCAGCTCGGAAAAAACCGTTCCTCCGGGCGGCAAGATCCGGGACACCGAGTCGGCCATCGACCTGGAAGAGTTGATCAGCAGTTATATCCACGGCAAAGTTTAAATGCGGATTGACGGCTGGATTTTTATCCGGTAAAAATTTATGGTTAACGGGGGAGGCGCGCTCCGGGGTTGAAGTCGCAGCCCAAGCGTCGGCCAGAGATAAGCCGTCGTCCGCGCCAGCCTGGTTTCCCTCCCCACTCTTCGACTGTCCGGGTGCCGGAGGGTCTCGAGCCTAATCGGCAACTCCCAGGGACCGGAGCTTGCGTCGCTTCCGACGACTTCTTGTTCCTGCCGACTTTCGGTGAGCCCGCAATTCTGGAAAGGAGCAGCTCGTGATCAGATCATTGACTCAGATCATCGCCCTCATCGCCATCTTTATCCTGGCCCCGGCGGTGCCGGGGGCCATGGCCGCTGGACCGCCCACTGAGGTGGTAAAGGAAGTCGTTGAAAAGTCGTTGGATATTCTGAATAACCCGTCTTACCAGGGACCGGATAAAAGAGAGACCCGGCGCCAACTGGTGAAACAGATCGTGGACCGCCGCTTTGACTACCGGGAAATGGCCAAAAGAAGCCTGGGGGCGCCCTGGAGCCGTCTTAACAATTCCCAACGGGATGAGTTTGTCCGACTCTTCGCCGAACTCCTGGAGGCTTCCTACTCCGACAAGATCGACCGCTACGCCAAGCATGTCAAGGTCGACTACACCGGGGAGAGCCTGGAAGAAGGTTACGCCGAAGTGCGCACCGTGGTGGTGCGCCCCAATGACCGGATTCCCCTGACTTACCGCCTGTATAATGAATCCGGAGACTGGATGGTGTATGACGTGGTTATCGAAGGCGTCAGCCTGGTGAACAACTACCGCTCGCAATTCAGCCGGGTGATTAGCGAATCCTCTTATGCCGAACTGCTGCGGCGCCTGCGCAACAAGGTGAACGAGCAGCGGGACGGGGCCTAAAAGCAGGGGGTAAGGGGGAAAAAGGCGAAAGGGGAAAATGGTTTCGACCATTTCCTTTTCCCCTTTTCCCCTTTTCCCCTTTTTAATGACCGATAACTTCAATTACCGCACCTACCTGAACCTGCTGTGCATTTGCTGCGCCGTGGTCTTCGGCTGTTATTTCGGCACCTACATGCGCATGCCGGTGGTGCCCCTCTATGCCGTCACTCTGGGGGCGGACACGGTGGAGGTGGGGCTGATCAACGCCGCCTTTCTGCTCATGGCCGGGGTGCTGTCCCTCCCCCTGGGGCTGTTCTCGGACCGGCTGGGGACCAAGCTCATCGCCGCCATCGGCATCCTGATCCTGTCCGCCTCCTCCTTTTTGGTCGCCCTCAGCCGCACCCCGCAGCAACTCATCTGGATCTACCTCTTTTCCGGAGTGGGACTGGCGGCTTTCGGGCCCACCATCATGGCCTTTGTGGCCAACATCTCCCCCCTCACCCATCTGGGACGCTCCTACGGCTGGTACACTACCGCCCTTTACTGCGGCATGAGCCTGGGACCGGCGGTGGGCGGCTTCGTGGCCCAAGAGGCGGGCTTTACCCTGACCTTCTTCATCTCCGGCCTCAGCATCTTTCTGACCTTTTGGGTCCTCATCTTTTTTCTGCCGGGAACCGGCGCCAGGCGGTCCCACCAGACCGCCCAGGCTGGGACCACGCTGGCCATGGTGGGCAGACTGCTGCGGAATCGTCCCCTGCTGGGCTGCTGGCTGGGCACCCTGGGAGGCTGTTTCGGGCTGGGCCTGTTCCTCACCTTCCTGCCGCTGCACGCCAAAGACCAGGGCCTCAGCGTGGGGCAAATCGGCCTGGTCTTCGCCACCCAGGGGATCGTCAATGCCCTGTCCCGCATTCCTTTCGGCAATCTGAGCGACCGCGTCGGCAATCGCAACTGGCTGGCCGGCGCGGGGCTGCTGGGGATAGCCGGTTCCATCGCCGCCTTCGGCCTGGCCGGCCGGGTCGGGTATTTCATTTTGTGCGCCGCGGCCCTCGGGGCCAGCATGGGCCTGGCCTTCACCTCCATCGGGGCCCTCACCGCCGAAGCCGCCCCGCCGGAATTCCGGGGGCTGGCCATGGGGGGCTACAACGCCGCCATCTATCTGGGCATGATGCTCAGCTCCGCCCTGATGGGACCGGTCATCCGCAGCCTGGGCTTTACCGATGGCTTTCTCCTCACCGCCCTGATCAACTTCATCCTGCTGGCCGGCTTTTATCTCCTGATGCGCGGCTTCACTTCCCGCCGGGAACAACCGGTTTACTGAAGCACGCCTGCCGCATTTATTCACGGATTTCACTCCTGGTGAGATATTAATGGTTAAAAAATGCAACTTTGCCTATTGTCTATGAGGTGTTTCTGTGTCAAAATGCTTCTAAAAGATACCATCCTTGTAAACCTGTTCACGATTTTACGGTTGAGCCTCCGGCTCGTAAACAACCGGCTCCTCACCTTGCCTGATGCCAGGAATTAAGAAGGAAGATTCCCAGCCACCCTTTCAGCAAAAAAATGAACAACTGGTGACATCGGCAGATACTGCTTACAATTTACACATTGTTACGTATAAACGCCGGTTAGAAATGTTCCAGTCTGGCGGCCGGGGTTTCTGTTTAAGGAGAAGATCATGGAGTCGGATAAGAAATCAGGCAGCATCTGGGGTTGGGGGCTGATTCTGGCCCTGGCGGTCAATCTACTCATCTGGGTGCCCATGGCCAGAGCCGAAGGTCCCATGGAGGGTGTCAAGAGCCTGATTGATGAAGTCCAGACCATCCTTAAAACCAAACTCGAAAAATCCCAGCGCCTGGAACTGGTCGAAAAGGCCACCGCCAAGCACCTTGACTTCCGGGAGATGGCCAAGCGCTCCCTGGAATCAACCTGGACCGGCCTGAACCGGGGCCAACAGGACGAGTTCGTCCGGGTGTTCAGCGAACTGCTGAAGGCCCACTATGCCAACCATCTCGACGACTTTGCCAAGACCAGGGTGGATTACCAGGGCGAGACCAATCAATCCGACGCCGGCGAGGTGCGCATCCTGGTGATTCGCCCCAACGACAAGATTCCGGTTAGTTTTCGCCTGCTGCACGAACCCCAGGGCTGGATGATCTACGACATGGTGATTGAAGGGGTTAGCATGGTTGATAACTTCCGCACCCAATTCGCCGCAATGATTCAAGAATGCTCCTATGGCGAACTGGTGCGCTGTATGAAGGATAAGCTGAAGGCAGAGTGCAAGAGCTGAGTCTGAAGTAGGCCGAATTCATCACCCCGGCGGCTGCTGCCGCGGTTATCCCGGCAAATTAAGACCTTCGTGGGGCGTGATTCGTCACGCCCCCTCTTTTGGTAAATTAGGCCAAAGCCTTATAGTACATCCCCTTTGAAAAACACCAAACTGTAGGGGCGGACCTGCGTGTCCGCCCCCTTAAGGGCGCGCACCTAGGTGCGCCCCTACCTGAAAACGGTACTATTCCTTCCCGAAGGGCAGCGGCTGGTCCTTGCGGTAGGCCAGCGCCTGGCAAGAGGCCATTAAGGCGCCCCGGGGATCGGTGACTTCGATGAAGTAGGTGACGGTGCGGCGCCCGAGGTGAAGTTCCCGGGTCTGCGCGGTGAGGCGCTCCCCCATCTTCGGGGCGGCATGGAAGGTGAGATTCATATTGAGGGCCACCGCCACGGTGCCGTGGGCGTTGCAGGCCGCCTGGAAGGCCTCGTCGATCAAGGCGAAGACCGCGGTGCCGTGTACCATCCCCAGGATGTTGGCCATGTCCGGGCGACAGGTCATCCCCACCCGGGCGCGGCCGGGGGCCAAATCCTCCAGTTCCAGGCCGAAGTGGCGGCTGACCCCCTGGGCCGCCACCCGTTCTTTGAAGGCGGCCAAAAAGGTTTCATCAACTTTGGTCATTATCCTCCCCCAAAAAGCAGCAGTGGTGAAATGTTTTCTGTTTTCTGTTTTCTGTTTTCTGTTTGGTAGCACAGGCTTTCCAGCCTGTGCCAGCGCAGGCTAAAGCCTGCGGCTACCCAGATAGCCTTCATCTCTTAATCGTCTGTGCTGGTCTTTGGCTGAAAGCTGACCGCTGATAGCTGAAAGCTTTCCTCATAAATCTCCGGGAACTGGTTTTTCCAGCGCCGGTGCAGCCAAAGCCATTGGCTCGGCTCGGCCCGCACCCAGGTCTCGATGGCCCGACTCTGGTTCTCCAGGTGCTTTTTGATGTCCGCCTGGGTATCCCCGGTCTTCTCCATGGGGATGGGCGGAAAGATCACCATCAGGTGGCGCCCGTCGGGCAGCCGCCGGGACAGGGTGGGCACCACCGGCACCCCCCGCCGGGCCAGCAGGGCCGCCACCGGGGTGGTGCGGGCGGGATGCCCGAAGAAATCCACCAGCAGCCCTTCCTCCGTGGCGGTGTTCTGGTCGATGACGATCCCCACGGCGTGGTTCTGTTTCAGATGCCGCAGGATCTCCTTCAGGCCCCGCTGCTTGGCGATCATTCGGTTGCCGGCCCGCTCCCTGAGATACCGGGCCAACCAACGGGCCAGGGGGTGGTCCAGTTCCCGGCCCACCACCGCCACCGGCCCATACTGCAGGCCGTAGCCCATGCCCGTGTACTCCCAGTTACCGGCGTGGGCGACAATGGCGATGGCCCCCCGGCCCTGGGCCAAGGCCGCGGCCAGGTGCTCCTGGCCCACAATGATCACCTTCCGGCGGATATGGGACAGGGGGGCCAGGAGCAGCTCCAACACCTCGAAGCCAAACAGGACAAACTGGCGGAAGACCTCCCGGGCCAGGCGTGCCCGGGCTTCAGGAGTTAGCTCCGGGCCATAGGCGAACTCCAGGTTGCGCAGGGTGATCCTGCGGTGCCGGGCGTCCAGCCGGTACCACAGCCCGGCCAGAGCCCCGGCCAGCTTATTTATGAAGCGATTATAACCGGCCATGAATCAGCGTTTTTGGCGGAATATCAGAGTGAACTGCGGTCGAGCGCAATTAATTTACCTCCTGCCTCAACCCCGGCGGCCATAAAGCAGCATGGCTTCTTCCCCCACCAGGTCGGCGAGGCGGGCCAGGAGCAGTCGCCGCCCCACTTCGTAGGCCGCCCTCCGGCCCCAATAAAAAGGACTGTTATAATTAAAGGCCGCCCAACCCCAACTGGCCGCCTTGTGCAGCCGGTGGCGCTTGATGAACTGGCTCACCGGATGATTTCTCAGGTTTTGGTAAAGGTCATAGTAGCGGATAATGGTCCCAAGCTCCACATCTTTAAAGGGGCGGATGGGCGCGGTCTCGAGCCAGGCCGCCAGCCGGCTGCCCACCCGGTTATGAAAGGCCACCAGATCCGTCAGAGAGGCCTTGAGCTCCGGCCGGTCTTCCTCGGGGTAATAGACGCCGGCAATCTCTTTGATAATTTCCAGGGACAAGTCGTTGATGGCATAAAAGGAGAGCGCCGTCTCCGGCCAACGATTCCAGAGATAACCGTCGCGGTAGGTCCTGATGATCTCCAGGGCCGCCAGGTCTTCGGGCCGGGGCTCCGGCGGTAGCTGGATTGCTTCCCCGGCCTCGCCGGCCAATAAGCGAAGCATAACCCGCCGCCTGATCCAGTGGCGCATGACCCAAAGAGAGCCGCCCCAGAGGAGGACCAGAATCGAGATTACCCAGGGATTTTCCAGAGACAGATTCATGTCGAGTTTCGAGTTTCGAGTTTCGAGTTTTTAGTTTTTCTGACCACTGACCACTGACCACTGGCTACTGACTACTGGCTACTGGCTACTGCCTCATACACCGCCTCCACTTCGGCGGCCATTTGCTCCAGGGCGAACCTGGACGCCACGAATTCCCGGCCCCGGCGGCCCATTTCCCGGCGGTGGCCCGCATCCTCCATCAACAGCCGCACCGCCCGGGCCAAGGCCGCGGCATCCCGGGGCGGCACCAGCAACCCCGTTTCGTCCTCAATTACCACTTCCGGGATGCCGCCCACTGCCGCGCCCACCAGGGCCTTGGCCATGGCCATGGCCTGGAGCAGCGCTTGCGGCACCCCCTCGTTGGCATAGGAGGCCAGGACCACCGCATCCATCAGAGCAAACCACGGCGCCACCTCATCCTGGTAGCCGACCAGCCGCACCCAGGGCTCCAGTCCCAGCTCCCGGACCTTCTCCTCGATCACCACCCGGTAGGGCCCCTCCCCCACCACCAGCAAGAAAGCCGGCTCGCCGCCCCGGACGATCTCCCTCAAGGCTTCCAGGAGATACAGGTGGCCCTTCCAGGAACGCAGCACCGCCACCGTCCCGAAGACGAAGGCCTCGGCCGGGATCTGCAAATGGGCCAGCAACTCCCGGCTCTTTTCCCGGGGGGTGAATTCCTGCAAAGAGACTCCGGTGGGGATGGAAAATAACCGGTGCTCGGGGACCCCCAGGTGCCGGTTCAGGAAATCCCGGGTGATCTCGCCGGTGGTGATAATGGCTCCCGGGGCCCGGTAGAGCCAGCGGGTGGGGAGATTGTCGTGCACCCGGGTGGAGAGATGGCGGGTGCGTACCAGGTGCGGGCGTCTTCTCAGGCTGCGCCAGGCCAGGGCGCCGATCCAGGAATCCAGGGAACTGTGGGTATTCAAGATGTCGACTTGGTGCTCCCGGAGCAGGCGCCGCAGGCGCAGCCAGGCGCCGAAGTTGCGCCGCCCGCCGCAGACCAGGGGAGAGACGTGGAAGCCCCGGCCCCGGGTTCGCCGATACAGCTCCCCCCTGGGGTCGCAAGCCAGGAGCAGGCGGTGGCCGCGGCGCTGCATGGCCTCAGCTTCCGCCAGGATGCGGCGTTCCTGGCCGCCCCACCCGAGGGAAGATTCGGTGTGCAGAATGGTATAAGTCTGCTGTGGCATCCTATCGGACATCAATAATCCTCATACGGTTATTATTCGCAGGGTTTATTCCGTAGGGGCGACCCGCTGGGTCGCCCTTCGGCAGCCTGGCTGAGGGATCAATTTATCGAGCCTTTAACCGCGCCGCGATTTCTCCCAAAGTTCTAAATAAACCTGCTCCAACTTGGCCAACATCGCCTCCAGGGAATAGTTTTCCCGGATGGTAAGGTGCGCCGAGGCTCCCAGCCGGGCTCGGGTCTCCGGCTGCCGGTAAAGCTCCACGAGGGCCAGGGCCAGGGCCTCCGGGGCGCCGGGGGCCACCAGGCGGCCATTGCTGCCGTCGTTAATGACTTCCTGAACCCCGCTCACCCGGGTGGCCAAAACCGGCAAGCCGGCTCCCATGGCCTTGAGCAGGGCCAGGGGCAACCCTTCCCACAAGGACGGCTGGACAAACAGATCCAGGGCGCGGTAAATGAGGGCCAGGTCCCGGCGAGTTCCCAGAAACCGGACCCGGTCAACCAACCCCAACTCCCGGGCCTGACGCTCCAGGGCCTCCCGCCGCCGCCCGTCTCCCACCAGGACCAGCATGGCGGCCGGAAGCTGCGGCGCGGCCTGCGCCAGGGCCTCCAGGAGATGGGTGTGACCTTTTTGCTCCTCCAGTCGGCCCACCGCCCCCATGACGAAACCTGAAACCTGGAGAGTCTGACGCGCTTCTTCTCGGCTCAGCCTCGTTTCCAGCTCGGCCAAACGGATGCCGTAAGGCATGAGAAGCAGGCGGGAAGCCGGCACGCCGTCATAACGGCGGACGTCGTTTAAGACCTGGGCGCTGCCCACCAGAACCCGGTCCGAGGCCCATCCGAGGAGGTAATTTAACAGGCGGCGGTGGATTTTGACCCGGTTATAGGAATTATGCACCGCGGCCACCACCCCGGGCAGCCCCAGCCCGAGGGCGGCCAGGCGGCCGTAGAGATTGGGGTGGTACAGATGAGTGTGCAGGATGTCCGGGCGCTGTTCCTGCAGGAGAAGCCGCAAGTCGGCCACCAGACGCCAGGCGGAGGTGCGTTTGAGGTCGAGTCCCAGATAGCTCACCGGATAACCGGCGGCGTAAAGCTCCTGGCCCACGGGGCCGGGGAAGCCGATGCAGGCCACCCCCGCGGCAAACCGCGCCGGATCGAGGCCCCGGACGATGGCCGCCACCAAATCCTCAGCCCCGCCCACCGGCAGGCTCTCCAGCAAGTGCAACACCTTGAGGCGCCGGTCGGTTGACCCTGATATCTTTCCCGCCATGATGCGATTATATCAAAATTTTCTGCGGCCTTGCGGCAATTTCACGGACCCTGAGACATCTTTCCAGGGCCAGAAAATCCGCGAGGCGGAGAGAGAGAAAAACTAAGGGCCCGGTCGGACCCTTCGCCGACCGCCCCGTGGTCTCGGGTTCCACCGATTTTCCGGGTCGATTTCCCGGTTCAGGGGTTGACAGGCCAGGGTGGTTTTGTTAAAAATTCTTAATCCGGGCGTGGGGCTGTAGCTCAGCTGGAAGAGCACTTGAATGGCATTCAAGGGGTCAGGGGTTCAAGTCCCCTCAGCTCCACCAATTTTAGACAATAATTATGGCAAGTTACCGATGGAAAGTCGGACTTGCCTTTTCTTTTTGATCTTGATGAATTAAATTGCCTGATCCCAATGGCAGCAATTCCTTGGCCCAAAAATTAAAAAAGGCAATGCCATTTGTGATGAATAACGGCCCCGGCCATTTCATCCAGATCGGCCTGCGTCAGACCGGTCTTTTTAGACCAGCCCGGGGAAATACTCTCCATGATCTCAACTTTGAAATAGGCTCTCACTTTATCCTGATCCTCAAAATATTCACCCCGGTCAAATCCCGTGACATCCGAAATATAGGTCAGGGTTCTGGCGACGCACATAAAAATATCCCTTTGGCGAACTTATTGATAAAGCTGAAATTACCGATTTTTCCGGATCAGCGACTTGGCTAAACTCCGCCACCTTTGCCAATTTTCGGATTTTATCAAATCTTCTCGCCAGCATCAATCAGCCGGACAGACAAGAAATATTGGGGCCTATACCATATGGATAACTTGACGTGAAATTGAGTTTGAATATAAGATTCGACCTTACGTCGATAGCGGTCAGAGGTCAGCGGTCACCAAAAACTAGAAACCGTCGAGGATTAGTAAATGTTGGTTGGGCCATGCCCACCTTTAGTGAAGCGGGATTAAAAGTCCCCCTTTGGAAAAGGGGGATTTAGGGGGATTTTCAGGAAGTTATTATAAATCCCCCCTGCCCCCCTTCAATAAAGGGGGGTGGAAATTTAAGCATTCGGGTTTTGCAAGTCAGTAGACGCGCTTTAGGGGGTTAACATGGACCTGACGCTCTTGGAAGGCATGGGGGCCGCCGAGTTGCGGCAATATCTCCGGTTTTTGCTGCGGCACTACCGGCAGATGGACGCCTTCTGGTATCTCTATATCACCGAACTCTTCGACCAAGCCACCGCCGACCGCTTGAATGAACAGGTCTGGGGCCGGGTGGCGGCCCTGGGGGCCAAAGATATTGTCAAACGCTTCGACATTCAGGAGCGGGGCCTACCTGGCTTTGTCAAGGCCCTGCGCTACTGGCCCTGGCATATCCTGGTGGGCTATCAGATCGAGGCAAGGCCCGATGCGGTTATCATCACCGTGCCCGCCTGCCCCACCCAGGAGGCCCGGCTCAAACGCGGCCTGGAAGAATATCACTGCAAGGAGATGCACCGCCGGGAATTCTTAAACTTCGCCCAGGAGATCGATCCCCGCATCCGTATCGAGTGCCTCTTCGCCCCGCCGGACCCGCACCCGCCGGAGATGTTTTGTAAGTGGCGATTTTTCTTGACGAATTAATCAACCAGACCGCAGCAGCAGGGCAGACGCCGAGAGTCCGGCGCGGCTCCCGCGCCAGGCCGAAAAAGCAATGGCGGTTCGAGAACCGCCCCTACCAGCCTTTAGACCGCGGCCGCTGCTCAGCCGGCCGCCTTGGCTCCCTCCCCGCCCTCCACCTGGACGCTGAGGGACTGGAAGCTGTGGTCCACCACCAGGTTGGTGAGCACGTTGCCGCCTTCCCGGCGGGTGGAGATCACCTCGATGTAATGGGGCACCCCGTGTTCGTCGGTGAAGCTGATGCGCTCGCCGTCCTTGAAGCCGCCCCGGTGGAACCAGACCTCCGGCGGTAACAACCAGGTCTTACCGTATTGGGCCTCGAACTTGAAATATGAGGTCGCATCGAAGGGAAACAGGAGATAAAGGGCCAGATCCTCGAAGGAGACCGGCCGGCCCAATTCCGCCTCTAAACGGTGGCGCTCCTGCTCCAGGTCGGGATCAGCCGGCTTCACCAGACCCCGCTCGGCGGCCAGGATCTGCGGCCACTTCATGCCGTCATAACGCTGATATTCCAGGACCTTTTCATAAATCCAGTCCTCCGGCTCATAAAAGGGCAGCGGTCCGTAGCGGCCCAGGAGGAGGTTCTTCAGATCCAGGGAGGGCTGCTCGTAGCGGCCGTGCAGGACGTTGTTCACCGCGGTGGTCCAGAGTATTTGAGAGCCCGGGGTGACGGACCACCAGTTGCCCAGCTCCACCTGCACCCGGCCCATCTCTTCCAGGATTCGGGGCATTTGATCCAGAAAGCCGCCCTTGTCCGCCTGCTCGAAGGCGCTGCCCACCGCCCCGCCGGTGAGTTTATAGCGGGCCACGGTGGGATCGTGGCCCCGGAAGGGGCTCTCGAAGGGCTCGTAGATCTTTCGTTCCCGGCGCAGTAGGTCCGAAGATTGAATCAGGGCCTGGATATCCACCCCTGCCGCCTGCTTGTTGTAGTCCTCCAGGGCCTGAATCAGGGTGAGGGCCGGGGCCTGGCCGTAAATGGAGCCGTAGCCGTGATCCGACACGTCGCACAGCTTGACCCCGGCCAGGACCGCGGCGCTCATGCGGCCGATGTCGTTGCCGTCGGTGTTGCAGCCGTGATAGTGCAGGATGATGTCCGGAAAGGCCCGGCACAGGGCCTCCACCAGTTGGCCGATGCGCTTGGGGGTGCCCAGCCCGGCATAATTCTTAATGGAGATGATGACGTCGGGGCCGGTGGCCGCCAGGATCTCCCGCACCTTGGCCACATAGTAGTCGTCGGTGTGCTCCTTGCCGGTGGAGAAGCAGATGCTGGGCATCAGGAGCCGGCCGGCCCGCTGCACCTCTTCGAAGACCGGGATCATGTTGGGCACGTGGTTGAGGAAATCATAGACCCGCCAGACGTCCACGTACCTGGCAAACTCCTGCACCACCAGGCGGATGACGTTTTCCGGATAGTGGCGGTAGCCGAAGAGGGAGGCCCCCCGGCACACCGTCTGCAGCAGGGTCCGGGGCATGGCCTTGCGGATGATGCGCAAGCGCTCGAAGGGGTTCACCTGGCGGCGGATCAGATCCACGTGCACCGAGGCGCCGCCGCTCACTTCCACCGAGAAGAAGCCGGCGGCCTCCCGGTACGGGGCCACCCGCACGCTGGTCATGGGCATCAGCCGGTTCTTGAAGTCGGACTGGGAGACGTCCCGCTCATTGTTGCATAGGTAGTAGCCGTCCACCCGCCGCAGGGACTCGAGGATTTCAGCCGGCTTAATCCCTCTGGTAATCGGCGCTGCCATGATTGCCACCATTCCAAAAAACCATTTGGGGATTGAGCAAATCTTTAGTGGCACAGGCTTCCAGCCTGTGACGGCGCAGGTTTTTTGCCAGGGCCTGCGGCTACCTATCAATCTTTCTTTCAGTTTTTGTAGGGTGCGTCCTACGCACCATTATTCCCTTTTTGGTGAGGCGAACTCTGCTTGGTGCGTAAGACGCACCCTACAACTGCTTACCGCTCACTGCCTCACTGCGCATAAGGGTTCTTTTCAAAGGCGTTGATCTCAGCAATGAGGCGGGCAATCTTGTCCACCTCCCGTTCCTCCTCCCGATAGTCCAGGAGGTGAGGGTGCTCGTCGATATAAGAGGTGTCCAGCTTCATGGCGATGAAATCCGGCTCGGTGACGATTTGTTGAAAGTAGGGAATGGTGGTCTTCACCCCGATGATGAGAAATCCCCTGAGGGCCCGGGCCATGCGGTCCACCGCCTCCCGCCAGGTGAAGCCGTAAACCGTGAGCTTCACCATCATGGAGTCGTAATGGGGCGGGATTTCATAGCCCTGGTAGATGGCTCCGTCCAGCCGCACCCCGGGGCCGGCGGAGGACTGGTAGACTTGCACCACCCCGGGGCTGGCCAAAAAGTTGTTTTTGGGGTCCTCGGCGTTGATCCGCAACTCGATGGCGTAGCCCCGCTCCACCACCTGGTCCTGGGTGAAGCTGATGGGCTCGTCCATGGCGATGAGAAACTGCTCCCGGACGATGTCGATGCCGGTGAGCACCTCGGTCACCGTGTGCTCCACCTGGAGGCGGGTGTTCACCTCCAGGAAGTAAAAGGCCCCGTCCGGGTCCACCAGGAACTCCACCGTACCGGCGCTGAGGTAATTGGCAGCCCGGGCGGCCTTGACCGCGGCGGCGCAGATTTCGGCGGTGAGGGCCGCCTCCAGGCCCCCCGGGGCGATCTCGATGAGCTTCTGATGCCGGCGCTGGATGGAGCAGTTGCGGGTGCCGAGATGCAACACGTTGCCATGGTTGTCGGCCAGGATTTGCACCTCCACGTGCCGGGGCCGCTTGACGTGTTTTTCCAGGTAGATGCTGTCGTCGCCGAAGGACATCAGGGCCTCGGAACGGGACCGCTGCAGGCCGGCCAGCAGCGCCTTCTCATCATCCACCTGACGAATCCCCCGGCCGCCGCCGCCGGACACCGCCTTGATCATGACGGGGTAACCGTTTCGGGCGGCGAAGTCCAGGGCCTGCCGCTCCCCCGCGGACCCCTGCGGGAGGTTGCCGGTGGCCGGAATCACCGGGATGCCCGTCTCCAGGGCGATCTTGCGGGCGATGACCTTGCTCCCCAGGTTGCGAATCACCTCCGGCGGGGGCCCGATAAAGACCAGGCCGGCCTCGGTGCAGGCCTCGGGAAAGTCCGGGTTTTCCGCCAGGAAGCCGTAACCCGGGTGAATGGCCTGGGCTCCGGTTTGCCTGGCCGCGTCGATGAGCTTGCCGATATTCAGGTAATCTTTCCGGGGACCGGGACCGACACACACCGCCTCATCGGCCCGCATGATGTGGAAGGCGTCCTTGTCGGTCTCCTCGTAGATGGCCACCGCCTTGATGCCCAACTCCTGGGCGGAGCGCATGATGCGCACCGCGATCTCGCCCCGGTTGGCAATCAGGATCTTGTCAAATCTCCGCTTCACTCTCTTGCCTTCCCTGGAAGGTTAAAAGCCGGGCTCGGTGAACCCACGAATTATCTTACTTGAAGTTAATTTATAGATGATTTTTCCCATCTTGTCATGCGCCGCCGGCTCCGCCCCTGGCCGGGTGCGGATTTATCTCAGCTCGGGCGGCTTCGTCGATTTGATGGCTTCTTGCATCAAGGCGGGTTTGGCCGCCGCTTCGTCCGGGGAGAGATAGCCATCCTGGTTGGCGTCCAACTCAGTGAAGATTTTTTCCCCGAGTTTCCGGTCCCAAATCTGACTGATAAACTCATTGCGGCTGATTCTGCCATCCTGGTTCAGGTCGAAGCTTCTAAAGATGGCCTGGCTATCTTTCGGAGGGGCTTTGGGGGTCCCGGCACAGCCTTGGCCCATCAGGACCGCGGCGCCAAGCAAGACAATCAGGGCTGCGGGTCTCATCCGAAAAACCTCCTTCAGTGTTGCTGACGCTTAGGCTGCTTTATTCTTTGCCTAGATGAAAAATGGCCTATCTTATTTAATTTCCAATGAAATTACGATATCCTCAAAATCCCGAGTGTTTTTCCTAATAAATTTCTAATCGGGGGCATGGCACGCCATGCCCTTACAATTGCTGCTATTTTGCCGTAGGGGCACGGCGTGCCGTGCCCTTGATAATTATTCGGGTTAGGCCGTCAAAATACCGCATTTTTAACGACCCCGCCAGACTTAATCAACGGGAAAATGCCGGCTCGGGAGGGTTCTGATGGAAAAATGAGCGCCTGCCTCGGGGCGGAATCCCCGGTCCATTCCGGTAAGCGCAGGTCCGGCCTGCCCCTTCAAGTTACTGTTCCAGCTCCACCTTGAGGGAGAAAAAGGCCAGCAAATCTTTTAAGGTCAAGATCCCTATCAAACGGTCGTTTTCCGCCACCAGGAGGCGGCTCAAGCCCGTCTGGTTCATAATGGCCAAGGCCTTGACCGCGTCGGTCTCCGGACCGATGGTGGCCTCCGGGGCGCAGCGGGTCGCCATTTCCGCCACGGTCTCGGTACTCCACTTTTCTTTGGGGATCTCTTTGATGTCCCGGGTGGTGACGCAGCCCACCAGCCGCCCGTCGTCCAGCACCGGAAACATCTTGTAATGGTACTTATAGACGTAATCTTCCACCAGTTCCGCCACCGTGAGGGTGGGCGGCACGGTGACCGGATGGGGGTTCATGAAGCGGCGCACGTGCTCCCCCTCCAGGGATTTGCGAATCACCAGCTGCTGATAGGACATCTGCGCCGCGCCCCGTAAAAATAGGCCGATCAAGAACAACCAGACGCCATAGATATCGCCTCCCAATACCCGAAATATGCCCAAGATAATCAAGACAATTCCGAAGCCGGAGCCGATGCCGGCCGAAATCCGGGTGGCCCACTGGAGGTCTTGTTTGGTGCCCCACAGGATCGACCGGAGGATGCGGCCGCCATCCAAAGGGAAGGCCGGCAGGAGATTGAAAACGGCCAGCAAGGCGTTGATCCCGGAAAGATAGCGCAGCACCCCGTTTACCGGCTCGGGCCAATCGCCGTTTAAGCCCGCCTGGAAGATGAAGTAGAAGACCCCGCTGAGAAAGAAGCTGGACAGCGGTCCGGCCACCGCCATGAAAAACTCGGCCTTGGCGGTGGGGGGCTCCTCTCCCATCTCCGCCACCCCGCCAAAGATGAACAGGGTGATGCCCTTCATGGTCATGCCGAATTTGCGGGCCACTAAGGAATGGCAGAATTCGTGGAAGACGATGGAGGCGAAGAGGCCTAGGGCCCCGGCCGTGCCCATTCCCCAATAAACCTCCGGAGCCAGATCCGGGTAGAGAAAGGGAAAGAGCCCTTTCGCCAGGGACCAGGTCACCAGCACGGCAATGATGATCCAGCTCAAGTCGATGCGCACTTCGAAACCCAGCAGCTTAAACAGCTTGATCCGTTTACCGAACATTTTTATCTCCTGCCTCGGAAGGAAGATTTTCTGAGAATCAGCGCCGGCCCTCCCGGCTCCGGCGCCATCTAGTGTGACGCTTCATATTTTCTATGACATTTAAAACTGCGATTTTTAACCCCCCTTTTCTAAAGGGGGGCAGGGGGGATTAAATAACCGCCTAATAATCCCCCTAAATCCCCCTTTAGGAAAGGGGGACTTTTAAAAACCAAAAATCATTCTGCGCTCAATTAATCTCATAATTTATGAAACAAAACACTAGTACGAAATCTAATTACCGCTTTTCCTTGAGTCAACTTGGCCGGGCCGCGTCCAAAAGGCCGATGATCATGTAACAGGCTCAATTTCGCAGTCCCGGGCGCCGGAGCCGATGCATCAGGTAAACCAGACAGGGTGCCAAGATAACCAGGCCCACCGCCATCCAGAGATATGACCGAATTTGGGGAACGATCTGGCGCCACTCCTCCCCCAGGAAATAGCCCACGGCAATGAAAGTGACCACCCAGACACAGCCGCCGGTGTAGGCGTAAGGAGCAAAATAGCGATATTCCATGCGGGAAGCCCCGGCGCTAAAAGCCGTCAGGTGGCGCAGCCCGGGAAGGAAATAGCCCATAAACAAGGCAAATTTACCGTACTTCTCGAACCACCGGTGCGCCCGGTTGATTATCTCGTCGGTGAGGCGCAGGTAATAGCCGTACTTATGCAGCAAAGGAAAGCCGACGAAGCGCCCCACCAGATAATTCAGGGTGATGCCGCAAATACTGCCCAGATAGGCGGCCAGCAGCGCCGGCGCCGGGTGCAGGTAATGCTTATGAATGAGAAAGCCGGTGAAGGTGAGGATGGTCTCATCGGGCACTGGCAGGCCGAACATGCCCAGCATCTGGGAGCCGAAGACCCCCAGGTAACCATAGGACTTGATGGCGTGTTTGACCCACTGGATAAATATATCCATACCCGAACCTTCAGAGAAAATTACCAGAACCGGAACAGGTCAAAGATATCAGCGCCCTCCCCTGCTCTTTAATAACTCTTCCAACTTCCCGACCTCCTGCTCCTGGCCCCGGGCCTGATAGATCTCCAAAAGGAGCTTGCCGTTGAGGGCCGCCTCCTGCTTATCACCTTGCGCCAGGGCCATGAGGGTCAGGTCTTTGAGGGTGTCGGCAATGCCGTCCGTGGCCTCCAGGCGGCGAAACTCCCGCAGGGCGTCGTTCAAGTAGATGGCGGCCCGGGTAAAGTCTTTCAAGTCCACGAAGGTGCGTCCCAGCCGCTCCCAGCACATGGCCCGGCCTCTGGTGTCCTTCTGCGCTTCATTCACCCTCAAAGCCTGGTGATAGTAATCCAAGGCCTGATCGTAATCCCGGCCGACCCGGGCCACGTCTCCCAAGTGGATCAGAGACAGGGCCAACAGAGGCCCTGGGGACAGCAGCCGGGCATTTTCCAGGGCTTCCTGATAAGCCGTCCGGGCCTGGTCCACCTTGCCCTGGGCCAGATAGGCGAGCCCCAGGTTGTTCAGGGTCTCAGAGAGGGCCGCGGGGTCTTCGAGGTCCCGGTTAATGGCCAGGGCCTCCTGGAAATATGCCACGGCCTGGTCCGCATTGCCCTGTTCCTGGGCGATGACCCCCAGGTTGTTGAGGTTGGCGGCGATCCCCGGCCGGCGATCGATGAGACGGTTGATCTTCAGGGCCTCCGAGAACTTCCCTTCGGCCACGTTAAACCGACTCTGCCGGTAATATTGGTAGCCCTGGTCATTCAGGGAAACCGCCTTACTTTTCAAGTCTTCGGCGCTCGGGGCCGAGGCGCAGCCCCAAAGCCCCGCCAGGCAAAGCACCGATAACCAACGCCCATAGACAGCCGCGTTCATTTCTTTCCCGCCTCGCCATCCATCCGAATAGTGCGCTCTTGGGGCTGCGGCGCATTTCTCCGGAACAGCCAGGACTTCTGGATCGCCTTGGCCGCCTTGTCCGCATCACCGGCTGCGGTTTCGCCGGAAGTCACCAGCCCCGGCAGTCCTTTGCCGGCTTTTTTCAGGTCGGTCATGAAGTCGTCCAGTTTTTTGGAAATTTCCGGCAGCCGCGCCAGGGCCTCCTTCAAATCCGCCGAACTCTGGCTCAGATTCCCGGTGGTGGCCTCCAGGTTCCCCATGGTCTTCACCATCCGGGCCTTGAACTCGGGGTCCTTGATCAAGGCGCCCAGCGCCCCCTTGCCCTGCTCTATATCGGCCAAGACCTTGCGGGCCGCAGCCACGGTCTCGGTAGTCTCCCGGTAGAGTTTCGGATCGTTGACGATCAGCCCCACGGTCCCCTGGCCCCGGTTGATCTTGGTGACGATTTGCTCCACCTGATCGATAGTTTTACTGAGCCCCCCCTCTTTGCCCACCAGAGATTCGGTCAGGGTGGCCAGGTTGCCGAGAATCTTTTGCAGATTTTCCAGGCCGGGGCCAGCCTTGGCCAACATTTGCGTGATGTCCAAAGGCTCAACGGAAGCAACCCACCCCTCCGCGGGAATGGGGGGTTGATTGAGGGAGCCGGCGGTGAGGTCCAGACTTTTTTCCCCCAAAAGGCCCATGTAGCCGATGGAGGCCTGGGAATCCGCCCGCACCCGGTCGCTGTATTTCTGCATGACATTAAAGGTCACCAGGGTGCTGCCTTCGGGACTGATGGTAATGTCCTTGACATTACCGACCGTCACCCCGGCCAGGTGGACTTCGGAACCGGCTTTGAGTCCGCTGACGTTTTTAAAAATCGCCCGGTATTCCACATATTCCTGAAACAACCCTTCCTGCCGGGCGATGATGATCACCATGATCAGCAAAGCCACCAGCGAGGCGATCACAAAGATGCCCACCGTCGTTTCATATCTTCGGGAAATCATCTAGCCGTATCCTCCAAGGAAGGCTCCCGGTGGAGAAAACGCAGCACCTCCGGATGGGAGGACTGAAGAAATTCTTCATAGGTCCCCTGGAAGGCCCACTGGGCCCCAAACAGCAGGGCCAGGCGGTCGGCCACCAGTTCCGCCAGGTGCAGGTCGTGGGTGACCACGACGGAAGTGACCTGGAGAGCCTGCTGCAAGCGCCGCATCAATTGCCCGATTTCGTTGCCGGTAATGGGGTCCAATCCGGCGGTCGGTTCATCATAGATGACGATCTGCGGGTCCAGGGCCAGGCTGCGGGCTAAAGCCGCCCGGCGCTGCATGCCGCCGGAAAGTTCGCTGGGATCCATGGACTCGGTGCCGGCCAGGCCCACCTGCTCCAGCTTCTCGGCCACTCGCCGGGCGATCTCCGCCTCGCTCCAGTGGGTGTGCTGCACCATGGGAAAGGCCACGTTTTCGCCCACCGTCATGGAATCATACAGGGCCGAGCCCTGGAAGAGGTAGCCGGTCTTGAGGCGCAGGTCGCGCCAGTCAGCGTCGGTTTTGAACTGGGTGAGTTCCAACCCGGCGAACTTGATGGAACCCTGATCGGGGATATTAAGCCCCACCAGCATGCTGGTCAAGACGGTCTTGCCGGAGCCGCTGCGGCCCATGACCGCCACGGTCTCCCCGGGGAACACGTCCAGGTCCACCCTCTCGAGCACCACATTGTCCCCAAAGCCCTTAGAGATCTCCCGGAAGGAAATCAGCGGGGCGCCGGGCTCGGCCGCCGGAGGCGGCGCCTCTCCGCCGCTAAGGCCAGATGAGTAGGATGATTTTGGTGAGGAAGACATCGGAAACCAGAATCAGGAGGATGGCCGCCACCACCGAAGTCTTGGTGGACTGGCCCACTCCAAAGGTGCCGTGTTCGGTGGTGTAGCCGTGGAAACAGGCCACGGTGCCGATGATGATCCCGAAGATGGCGGTCTTGAAGATCCCCGGGAGCACGTCCCGCAAGGTCAGGTATTTGATGGTCAGGGTGTAGTAGTAGGTGGAGGTCATCCCCACCTGATAGACGCCGATGATCATTCCTCCCAGAATGCCGATGAGATTGGCGGCGATGGCCAACAAGGGCATCACCAGCATGCAGGCGGCGATGCGGGTGACCACCAGGTACTTCATGGGATTGACCGCCGAGACGGTGAGGGCGTCGATCTGGCTGGTGACCCGCATGGAACCTATCTCGGCGCCGATGCCGGCGCCCCCCCGGGAAGCCAACATGATCCCCGCCAGCAACGGGCCTAAACCGCGGAAGAAGGTGAAAGCGACGCTGGTGGCGATGTAGTTGGTGGCCCCGAACATGGCCAGGACATTGATCCCCTGCATGGCCAGGACCAGACCCAGCGCCAGGGAGGCCACCGCCACCAGAGAGATGGATTTTACCCCCAGGTGGTACATCTGGGCAATGATTTCCCGGAAAAACCAGGGGGGATGAGGCAGGGTGCGGCAAACCTCCAGGAAAAACAGGGTCAGGTCCCCCATATAATCCACAAAACCCATGACCGTGTGGCCGGTGCGGTAAAAAAACCGGTCTTGCATCGAGGCCCGCCCACCAACAATATTAACTAAGTGACTAAAATTAACTACTTTTCGGGACAGTGTCAAGAAGAAAGGCCCCGATCGCGAAGCACCAACCGGGGAGCGTTGCCGCGGCACCAATTGACTTGAAGTATAAAAATAACATTTTCGTACAAATATTGTTTGCAATTTGCTCTAAAATCAACGAAAATGAAACATAAATGATCCAAATATCTTCTTCAGGCAGATGGCATGGACGAATTATCCCTACTTTTTGAAATTACCGAAACCTTGAGCACCGTCGGGCCCCTGCCCCGGACCCTGCAGCGCATTCTGCAGATCCTGGCCCAACGCATGGGCATGCGCCGGGGCACCGTCTCCATCCTCAACCCCGAGACCTCGGAGCTGCAGATCGAAGTGGCTCAGGGTCTGACCGCCGAGGCTCGCAAGCGCGGCCGCTATAAACTGGGGGAGGGCATCACCGGCCGCGTGGTGGAGACCGGCGAGCCCGCGGTGGTGCCGGTGGTGAGCCAGGAACCGCTCTTCCTGAACCGCACCCGCTCCCGGGGCTCCCGGGAGAAGGACGAAATCTCTTTTATCTGCGTTCCCATTAACATCAATCATCGGACCATCGGGGCCTTGTCGGTGGACCGCCTGCACCGGGACCTCAACCTGGACCATGACCTGAGGCTGCTCACCATCATCGCCTCCATCATCGCCCAGACGGTGAACAACATCCTGCTCATCGATCGGGAGAAAGAACGCCTCCAGAACGAGAACCTGAAACTGAAGGGCCAGTTGCAGGAGCGTTACCAGATGGGCAACATTATCGGCACCTCGGGGCGCATGCGCCAGGTCTTCGAAATGATCGGCCGGGTGGCCAAGAGCAATGCCACCATCCTTATCCGGGGCGAGTCCGGCACCGGTAAGGAGCTGGTGGCCTCGGCCGTCCATTACAACAGTCTGCGGGCCGATAAACCCTTCATCAAAGTCAACGTGGCCGCCCTGCCCGAAACCCTGGTGGAGAGCGAACTCTTCGGCCACGAACGGGGCGCCTTTACCGGGGCCCTGCAGCGCAAGCAAGGCCGCTTCGAGCTGGCCCAGGGCGGCACCATCTTCCTGGACGAGATCGGCGACCTGAGCCCCAACGTCCAGCTCAAGCTGCTGCGGGTCATCCAGGAGCGGGAGTTTACCCGTCTCGGGGGCACCTCCACCCTGAAGGCCGATGTCAGGTTGCTGGCCGCCACCCACCGGGACCTGGAGCAAGCTCTGGCCAAGGCCCTCTTCCGGGAAGACCTCTACTACCGTCTCAACGTCTTTCCCATCTATCTGCCGCCCTTGCGGGAGCGCATGGCCGACATTCCCCTGCTGGCGGAACATTTTCTCAACAAGTACGCCGGTGAGCATCAGAAACCGGTGAAACGCCTGTCGGCCCCGGCCCTGGATCTGCTGATGCAGTACCCCTGGCCCGGCAATGTCCGGGAGCTGGAGAACATCATCGAGCGGGCGGTGCTGGTCTGCGACGAGGACACCATCCTCAGCGTCCACTTACCTCCCTCCCTCCAGCGCCAGGAGCCCGGCGCCTCCGCCAGCAGCGGCCTGGCCTCCCAGGTGGAGAAGATGGAGAAGGAGCTGATCACCGAGGCCCTGCGCCAGACCCGGGGCAACCAGAGCAAGGCCGCGGCGCTGCTGGACACCAGCCTCAGGATCCTGGGCTATAAGATCAAGCAATACAGCATCGAGACCCGGAGCTTCCGGGCCGCCTGAGCAACGAAAAAATTGAGGGAAAAAGCAGGGGGGAAAGTAGGGACACTTCCGATTTTCCTAATTCTTATCAACGCCATATTAGGTCTGCTGAAGAAAAAGTAGGAAGTGTCGCTATTTTTTTACTTAACTTTGACCCAGAGCAACCGGGCCACGGAGGGACCCGGATTCCGCCACTCGCCCGGGATTTCCGAGGTCAGATAAATGACCTCCCCCGCCTTCAGGTTGTAAACCCCTTTACCCACCCTTACCTGCAATCGCCCTGACAGGACATAACCGATTTCTTCGCCTTTGTGGAAGAAGAAGTGGGCCGGGAGCGTCGCCTTGGGAGTAATCTCGATGAGGTACGGTTCGGCCTTGACCTCGAAGTCCACCGGGTAGAGGAGTCTGGCCAGCACTGCGCCGTCCGGCATATTGGGAAATTTCACCTCCACAGCATCCGCCGGGGTGAAGACCAGGCGCCCCATGCCTTCCTGGCGGTCCTCAAAGAAGGAGGTGAGGTCCACCGCCAAAGCCTCCGCCATCTTCATCAGCGCCGGCAGGGACGGGTAGATCAGATTGCTTTCCACCTGAGAAATGGTGCTAGGGGTAACTCCCACCAGCTTGGCCAACTCCGTCTGAGATAGTCCCCGCCTGAGCCTGAATTCCTTGAGGCGCAGCCCCAGGTCGATTTTGCCGGTGGTTCCCTTTTCATCAGCAAAAACGACGGTAAGGTCCTTGGTCCAATAATTATGCGGTTTATGAAATTCTTCCGGACTGCGGTTTTCCGCCTTCAAAATGGTGAGGGAAGTGGTGCCGCGCTTGATGGTCAGTTCAATGGCCACCTGGGCGATCTGGTTGATCTGGGCGCGGAACCGGGAGGAATGGGCGTTCTTTTCCAGGACCCAGTAGGCGATGGTGTTCAGGTCGTAAAGCCGCGGACAGGAATGGGAGTAAAAGGAGAGCAGCCGGTCTTCACTGCCCCAGAGTTCTTGCATGCCGGTGAGGCTCTCGAAGATAAAACGCACGTCCCCCTGTAAAGAAGCGTGGATTTTATAGAGCAGGTCCATGAATTCCTGGGGTTGGCGGGGCTCCTCCACTTTAATGATGCGGCAGGGAGGCTCGGTTTCGTGTTCTTCATAAAACTTGAGGAAAAAACTGGAGCCGCCGCCCTTGCCGTTGGTAAAGCAGTCCAGAATGATGAGGCCCGGATAATTGGCCAGGTTCCCGAGCTTGTCCAGGAGATTCTTGGGGGAGCGGTCAAAACTCACGTAGATCAGGGGTTTTTCCTGCAACTGGGAAGCTTGCAGGAAATTGAGGCAGAAGACGGGCGCCAGGCTGCCGGCATCGTCATGCCAGACCACGTTGTCCCCGATGAACAGCCCTCCCAACAGCAAGTCCAGGCGACTGACCCCGGACGGCACTCGGTGTTTTTCTATACGCACTTTCCTCTCCCGGGAGGCAGATTTGGTCTCTACATGAATCTTAGAGGAAATAAGGTCCCGACGTCAAGGACCTCGGGGCCTGAGCTTAGCTCCCGCCGATAAATAACTGGCAATTTATTTTAGTTAAACTTAAAAAAGATATTGCATTTTAACAAATATGGCGCTAATAGTTAGTAAAACTAACAAGTATGTATAATTATTAAGCCTTTAATTCAACCTTGCCGCGAGTAACTTCCTGTAATTTCAGCCAAATGCCTAAAATGCCCTAATTGGTGCGTTTTTTGCATTATAATTCATTTTGGCCTGATTCTCCCCCCCTTTGATGGGTAAATACCTATGCAAAGGAGTAGAAAATATGTCTCTCAGCAGTCCCAATCGCAGTCCAGCCACCCTGACCAAGAACCGGGTTAAACCAGCTCCCGGCTCCGGGATTTGCGTCACCTGTCTGGACAGCTGTCCCGGACCGTGTGAAATCGGCCGCTCGGCCATCCGCGGCCGGGAGATGCTCTATCCCCAGCCCTTCGGCAACGTCACCGCGGGTGGGGATAAAGACTACCCGGTGGATTTTTCTTATTTTAATATTCACGGCACCTGTGTCGGCGCCGTCGGTTGCGCTGCCGACTCGGACAAGGCCATCTTCCCGGCGGTGGACGTCTCCGCCGAGATCGGGGTGAAGGACAAGGTCAAGCTCTCCTTCCCCGCCTTCACCGGCGCCCTGGGCTCCACGGAAATCGCCCGGGTGCACTGGGAATCCATGGCCATCGGCGCCGCCATCAGCGGCATCATCATCGTCTGCGGTGAAAACGTCTGCGGCATGGACCCCCACGCCGAAATCAAAGGCGGCCGCGTGATCCGCTCCCCGGAGATGGAGCGCCGGGTAAAAATTTTTAAACAATGGTACCAGGGCAAAGGGGACATCATCGTCCAGGCCAACGTCGAGGACGGCCGCCTGGGAGTGCCGGAGTATGTTATCGAGAAGCTCGGGGTCGAGGCCTTCGAACTTAAATGGGGCCAGGGCGCCAAGAACATCGGCGGCGAGGTGAAGCTGCATACCCTGGAGCGGGCCCAACTGCTCCGGAGCCGGGGCTACATTGTGCTCCCCGACCCCCACGACGCCGCCACCGAAGAGCGCTACATGGCCAAGGGCATCAAAGAATTCGAACGCCATTCCCGGCTAGGCATGGTGGACGAAGACGATTTCTACAAGACCATAGAGGACCTGCGCCGGTTCGGGGCCAAGCGCGTCTCCTTGAAGACCGGGGCTTACCGCCCCGCGGACCTGGCCCGGGCCGTCAAGTTCGCCTCCCAGGCCAAGATCGACCTGTTGACCGTTGACGGGGCCGGCGGCGGCACCGGCATGAGCCCCTGGCGCATGATGAACGAATGGGGCATCCCCACGGTCTACATCGAGTGTCTGCTGTATGAATATTTGAACCATCTGCATCAAAAAGGCGAGTTCGTCCCGGATGTGGCCATCGCTGGCGGCCTCTCCCTGGAAGACCACGTCTTCAAGGCCCTGGCCCTGGGGGCGCCGTTTGTCAAATTGGTGTGCATGGGCCGCTCCATCATGACCGCGGCCATGGTGGGCACCAATGAAGGCCGCAAGCTGGAAGAGATGTGCCTCCGGGAAGAACGCGACTGTAAGGAGGCTTACGTGGAGCACTTCGCCGAGGCCGCGGTGATTCGGCGGGATTATCCTCTGAGCGAATACGGCCGCATCCCCGCCGGGGCCCTCGGCATGTACAGCTATCTCAGCCGCATGACCCAGGGGCTGCAGCAGTTCCTGGCCGGGGCCCGGAAGTTTGCCCTGAAGTACGTGGACCGCAACGACCTGGTGGCCCTGACCGAAGAGGCCGCCAAGGTCTCCGGAATTCCCTATATCATGGACTCGGACGCCGCTGAAGTGGAGAAAATCTTAGGCTATCGGCGCCCGTAATAAAGCAGAAGAAAACCGCTGGGGACGGGCCGGCAGGACACGCCTGCCGGCCTCCTCCGGCGCCCAAGAACCTGGCAGTTTTTCCCGCCCCAGATTTTTCTCAATTTTTTGAGAAAAAGCCTTCGCCGCGATTGTCTGCGGCAAATTTAATGATTAAGGTAAAAAACTAAATAGCATCCGGTGAGGTGGAGTTTTGCAACGAGTCAAGCCGCTTCCCGTTGGGTGAAACCAGGGGCCTGATTGTCGGCCAGGCGCCAGCCCTCTTCCGGCAGCCATCTTCCACAATAATCCCCTTTTCACCTTATCCGGTAGCAGGGCAGCGTCCAGGGCCAGATTTTTCTTACAAACTTGTAAGCACCAAAAGGCACTTTTCTACAAAGATGTATAGTAGGTATGGATAACTTGTTGATTTTACAGTAAATCAATTTTGGTATAAAAATTGCTTTAATGAACCTAATAATTTTAATCTCAGGAGGATTAACGTGCACTGTACCTGCCAGACGGTAGAAGATGTTTTCCGGGTCGTCCGGGACAAGGAAGTTAGCTTTATCCAGATCTGGTTCTCGGACATTTTGGGAGTGTTGAAGAGTTTTTCCATCCGCCCTTCCGAGCTGGAAGAGGCGATGACCGAAGGCATGGGGTTCGACGGTTCCTCCATCGAGGGTTTTGCCCGCATTCAAGAAAGCGACATGATCGCCAAGCCGGACCCCACCACCTTCCAGATCCTGCCCTGGCGCCCGGATGAGCGGCCGGTGGCCCGGATGTTCTGCGACATCCTGCAGCCCGACGGTTCGCCCTATCCCGGCGACCCCCGCTATGCCCTGAAGCGCGTGCTGGCCAAGGCCGCGGAGAAAGGCTACACCTCCTACCTGGGGCCGGAGCTGGAATACTTTTACTTCCAGGACAGCTCTGCCACCGAGATCCTGGACACCGGCGGCTATTTCGACGCCCCGCCCCTGGATATGGCCAACGACCTGCGGCGCCACACCATCTTCGCCCTGGAGCGCCTGGGAGTGCGCGTTGAGTATAGCCACCACGAAGTAGCCGCCTCCCAGCACGAAATCGACATGCGCTACGACGAAGCCATGGCCATGGCCGATAAGACCATGACCCTGCGGGCCACGGTCAAGTCCATCGCCATGATCAACGGAGTCTATGCCACCTTCATGCCCAAGCCCATCTTCGGCATCAACGGCAGCGGCATGCACACCCACCAATCCTTCTTCAAGGGCAAGAAAAACGCCTTCCACGATCCCAAGGACAAGTACAACCTGTCGGCCGAAGGCAAAAGCTACATCGCCGGCCTGCTGAAACATGCCCGGGAAATCACCGGCATCTGCAGCCAGTGGGTCAATTCCTACAAACGCCTGGTACCGGGCTACGAGGCTCCGGTTTACATCTCCTGGGCCCGGCGCAACCGCTCCGCCTTAGTAAGGGTGCCCATGTACAAACCCGGCAAAGAAGTGGCCACCCGCTGCGAATACCGCGCCCCGGACCCGGCCTGCAACCCCTATCTCGCCTATGCGGTGATGATAGCCGCCGGCCTCAAGGGGATCGAAAACAAGTACCCCTTGGCGGAGCCGGTGGAAGTGGACATCTACCATCTTACCGAAGCCGAGCGGAAACGCCTGAAGATTCAGGAATTGCCCGGCAGTCTCGCCGAAGCGGTGGCCGAAGTCGAAAAGAGCGCCCTGGTGAAGGAAGCCCTGGGCGAACACATCTTCAACAAGTTCATCGAGAACAAGAAGATCGAGTGGGATAACTTCCGCACCCATGTGAGCACCTACGAGATCGACCGCTATCTGCCGATCTTGTAGGGCAGGGCATAAGCCCCTTTTAATTTTACAAAAAAGCTTTGATTCATGAGAGACGCAGGCCGGGGGCGAGACCCCCGGCTTGCGTAGAGGATTGGTTTGCGCCTTTTTGACAATTGTGCAGACAAATAGGGAAGAGCTATGAACAATGTGGTCAATAGCGGTGATACTGCCTGGCTGCTGGTTTCCTGCGCCCTGGTCTTGATGATGACCCCAGCCCTGGCCCTGTTTTACGGGGGCATGGTGCGCCGGAAAAACGTCCTCTCCACCCTGACCCTGAGCTTCGCCTTCATGGCCTTGATCGGGGTGCAGTGGGTACTGTACGGTTACTCCCTGGCCTTCGGCAAGGACATCGGCGGGCTCATCGGCGGTCTCAACTTCCTGGGTTTCCACGGGGTGGCCGCGGCTCCCAACCCCGATTATGCCAAGACCATCCCCCACGGGCTCTTCGCCGCCTTCCAGATGATGTTCGCGGTGATCACCCCGGCCCTCATCACCGGGGCCTTCGTGGAGCGGGTGCGCTTCAAGTCTTTCCTGCTCTTCAGCCTCATCTGGGCCACCCTGGTCTATGACCCACTGGCCCATTGGGTCTGGGGCAAGGGCGGCTGGCTCAATGAATTGGGGGTCCTGGACTTCGCCGGCGGCACCGTGGTCCACGTCGCCGCGGGTTATTCCGCCCTGGCCTTCGCCATGGTCATCGGCCCTCGCAAAGGCTTCGGCAAGTTCCCTATGGAACCCCATAACATCACCCTGACCGTGCTGGGAGCCGGTCTCCTGTGGGTGGGCTGGTTCGGCTTCAACGCCGGCAGCGCCCTGGGGGCCAACGGCGTGGCGGTGAACGCCCTGCTCACCACCAATACTTCCGCGGCGGCCGCGGCCCTGGTCTGGATGCTCCTAGGCTGGCTGGACGGCCGGCCCAGCACCCTGGGCATCGCCACCGGCATGGTGGTCGGCCTGGCCGCAGTGACCCCGGCCTCTGGTTTCATCACCCCCATGGCCGCCATGCTCCTCGGGGGTGTGGCCGCGGTCATCTGCTACTACGCCATCCGTTTTCGCCAGAACCGCAACTTGGACGAATCCATGGATGTTTGGGCCTGCCACGGCATGGCCAGCAGTTGGGGGATGATCGCCACCGGCCTCTTCGCCACCTTGGAAGTCAACGCGGCAGGTAACAACGGGCTGTTCTTCGGCAATCCCAAACAGCTGGGTCTGCAGATCCTGGCCACCCTGGTCACCATAGTCTTCGCCTTTGGCATGACTTACGTGGTGGCCAAGGTCTTGGATATGAGCATCGGCCTGCGGGTCACCCCCATGGAGGAGGAAGTGGGCCTGGATATCAGCGCCCACGGCGAACGGGCCTATTCATAAGAGTAGGGGCGACCCAGCGGGTCGCCCCTACGATGCTGCGGAGTCTGAAATGCTAAAAAAAATCGAAGCGATTATTCGGGAAGATAAGCTCAACGAGGTGAAAGAGGCCCTGAAGGAAATGGGCATTGTGGGCCTGAACGTCTTTGAGATTCGCGGCCACGGCCGTCAGGGGGGCATCAGTCTGGTGGGCCGCTCCGGCAGTTACCAGGTGGATCTGCTGCCCAAGATCCAGGTCAACATCGTCTTAAGCGAACAGAACCTGGACGAGGTCATCGACACCATCCTCCGGTCGGCCTACACCGGAGAGGCCGGGGACGGCCTCATTTTCGTCTATCCGGTGGAAGAAGTGATCCGCATCCGCACCCGGGAGCGGGGCCACGATGCGGTGATGTACCCCGGAGATATTGACGAAAGGAAGGCCCGGATCACCTAGTAATGTCCAATCCCACCGAATCCTTTGTCCATCCTGGGTTCTTGTTAGGCGACAATCCTTAATCTGTTGCAATTGCGGTTGATAAATGACATAATTACACGATTTCTCGCGGCCAGGGGGGCATACCCTCCCTGGCCTGCATTACGCTTGAGCCGGCAGTCTCCGGCCTTTTGAGGCAAGCACCTATGTCAACGGAAGTGATAATTTTCGCCTGTCAGCAAGCGGTGCCGGACCCGGAATCTTTCCGGGCCAAGTGGGGCAAAGGCGAGGCCCGGCTGCGGCTGCTCTCGGAGCCATGCAGCAGCAAGGTCGAGGCCTTCCAGATGCTCCGCACCCTGGCGACTCCGGTGGACCTGGTCTGGGTCATCGGTTGCGCTGAAAACCTCTGCCGCTACCAGGAGGGGAGCCATCGCCTGGCCGGCCGGGTGAAATATGCGCAACGCTATCTGGAAGAGATCGGCCTGGAGGCCGACCGCTTGGGGCACTCCCTGGTCCCGCCGGGTGACGATAAAACTCTGGCCCGGGTGATGACCGAGATCACGGCCAGGATAAAATCTCTGGGCCAAAGCCCCCTGAAGGGCAAGAGGTAACAGGATAAAGGGTTAAGAGGTTAGAAGGAAGGGTAAAAAGTATTACCGCGACATTGACATTTTCCCCTTTTCCGCATTTCCACTTTTCCCCGGAAATTTTATAGAACAGATTACTTTAAGATATCGGCTGATTAGGAGAGAGGAATTGCCTGCCAAATATCACATTCACATACGCCGGGTGCCGCCCCGTTTTGCCACCCCGGGCAAAAGCACGGTGCTGGACTGGGGCGAGGGCTGCCTCAGGTGCGCCAAGTGCGTCAAGGAGGTCTGCCCGGTGGACGCCTACCGCAAACGCGGCTTCGACCGGACCCAGTTCGTGGACACCATCGATGCGATGTGCCGCGACTGTTACCGTTGCGTCCAGGGCTGCCCCCGGGGACTGATCTTCAAGGCCATGAATCCTCAATACCGGCAGTTGGGGGACGACTACTGGACTCCGGAGATTATCGCGGTGACCTGGAACCAGGCGGAAACCGGCAAGATCCCGGTCTCCGGAGCCGGCTACGGCGGGGCCTTTGCCGGCGAGGGCTTTGACTCCTTCTGGACCGACATGTCGGAAATCGTCCGGCCCACCCGGGACGGCATCCACGGCCGGGAATATATCAGTACCACCGTCGACCTGGGACGCAAACCCATGTTTCTGGCCTTCGATGAGCAGGGCGAAATGCTGGTGACGCCGCCGCCGCTGCTGGAGATCCCTTTGCCGGTGCTGCTGGCGGAACCGTCCCAAAGCGCCGACCCGCCCAAGATGCGTCAGATAATCGCGGCTGCAGCCCAGGACCTGGGCACCCTGGCGCTCCTGCCCCGGAAGAGCATCGCCGCGGACCTGCTCCCGGCCGCCGGCTGCCTCGTGCCGATATTGTCGTCTGATTTTAAGAAGCTGGACGACCCGCTCCTGGCGCAGGCGCCGGCGGTGGAAATTCCGGACCATCTTGGCGTGGTGGCGCAGATGGAGGCCATCAAGAAGCGTTACCCTAAGCTGCTCGTCTGGATCAAGGTGCCGGCGGACAGCAAAGCCCCTGAGCGCATCGCCGCCCTGGCCGCGGCCGGCGCCGAAGTCCTGCACCTGGCCGGCTCGGATCAGGCCCGGGGGCTGGGGGACGCCGGCGAGATACACCTGAAGGAAATGTTGCGCCGCTGCCACCTGAAGTTGGTGGCAGACCGGAGGCGGGATGCCGTCACCCTGATAGCCAGCGGCGGCATCGCCCTGGCGGAGCACGTGGCCAAGGCCATCATTTGCGGCGCCGACGCGGTGATGGCCGACATCGCCCTGCTCCTGTCCCTGGAATGCCGTTTCTGCCCTGAGTGCGGCCCTGAAGCCACCTGTCCCATCGACCTGGGGGCCCTCAGCGTCAAGCGGGGAGCCCAGCGCCTGGTCAATCTCCTGGGCGCCTGGAACAATCAGCTCCTGGAAATCCTGGGAGCCATGGGTATGCGGGAGGTGCGCCGCCTCCGGGGTGAGGTGGGCCGGGCCATGTTCAAAGAAGACCTGGACAAGGAGATCTTTGCGCCCTTATTCGCCCGGCCGGAAGGCGAGACCCGGCGCGTGGGAGAGTAACGACGTTAGTTGATTTTTTTTCCCTCCCCCTTGTGGGGGGTGGGTTTGGGTGGGGGGGGCGAAGCTTTTGAATCCCCCCTCCCCCTAACCCCCTCCCACCAGGGGAGGGGGAACAAAGAGAGATTGACATAACCAATGGCTAAACCAGCAGAAAAAATCGATCCCCTGGAATCCTGGTCCGAGGGCCAGCCCTGGCTGCCGATTCCCACTCCCAGCCGGTTCCGCACCCCCTTGAGCAAGTACCGGGTCTGGCGCAACGAATCGGCCTGCATCAAGTGCGGCAAATGCGCCGAAATCTGCCCCTACGGCGTACATACCAAGTCCGGCAGTTACCTGCGGCGTCCCAAAAGCCACCTGTGCCTGGGCTTTGCCTGCCAGGAGAAGGAATTCTATTGCGTCAACAAGTGTCCGGCCCAGGCCCTGCGGCTCAGCATCCACCCGGTCTACTCCACCCTGGGGGACAAGCGCTGGCCCGCCGACCTGCTGCTTTCCACCTGGTGGCAGGCGGAATGGGGCAATCTGCCTTACACCGACCTGGAATACCGCCTCGGGGACTCGGGCGGCGGCTTCGACAAGCTGCGCTTCCTCTTCCCCAAGCACCGCCAGGACTTCAAGCTGAGCCATGACGACATCTCCCTGGACGTAGAGCTGAACAAAAGGGGGGACGGCCGGCCGCAGATCAAACTGGGGGTCCCCTGGTACGGCGGCGGCATGTCCTTCGGCTCGGTGAGCATCAACACCATTCTGTCCCGCATCCGGGCGGCGATCCGCTTCAACACTATGGTGTCCACCGGCGAGGGCGGCTATCCCGAAGAACTTTACCCTTACGATAACAACATCGTCACCCAGGTGGCCACCGGCCTCTTCGGCGTCCGGGAGGACACCATCCAGCGGGTGCGCATGGTGGAGTTCAAGTACGCCCAGGGGGCCAAACCCGGCCTGGGCGGCCACCTGCTGGGGGATAAGGTGACCCCGGCGGTGGCCCGCATGCGGGAGTCGGTGCCGGGCAGCGCCCTGTTCTCCCCCTTCCCTTTCCACAGCGTCTATTCGGTGGAAGACCACAAGAAGCACATCGATTGGATCAAGGAGGTCAACGCCCGCGCCCTGGTGTCGGTGAAGGTCTCCACCCCCACCGACGTGGACATGGTGGCGGTGGGCAGCTATTACGCCGGGGCCCACGTGGTCCAGTTGGACGGCAGCTACGGCGGCACCGGGGCCGCCCCGGACATCGCCAAGAAGAACATCGCCATGCCGGTGGAGTACGCCATTCCCAAGGTGCACCAGTTCCTTAAGGCCGAGGGTATTCGCGATCAGGTGACCCTGGTGGCCTCCGGCGGCATTCGCAACGCCTTTGACTTGGCCAAGGCCATCGCCCTGGGGGCCGACGCGGTGCAGATCGGCACCGCCGACCTGGTGGCTCTGGAGTGCCTGCGCTGCCACAACTGCGAATCCGGCCGGGGCTGCGCCCGGGGCATCGCCACCACCGACCCCGAGCTGGTGGACCTCATGACCATCGACTGGGGCTGCAACCGGATCAGCAATATGTACTACTCCTGGAGCTGGATACTGAAAGAAATCCTGCGCCGTCTTGGCCTCAGAAGCATCCGGGAGCTGGTGGGCCGCACCGACACCTTGGCTCACCTGGACTACTTCGATGGGCCGGTGGAGGATGATTTGAGAAGATAGCTGTTAGCGGTCAGCTTTCAGCTAAAAGATAAAGGCAAAATCCCCCCTAACCCCCCTTTTACAAAGGGGGGGGATGATCACCGGGCATTAAAGTCCCCCTTTGAAAAAGGGGGATTTAGGGGGATTTGAGGATTTCACCAAATAGCCATGGGGCGGCCTTTGGCCAGCGAGATTCGGCGCTCTCAACATTTTTAAGGAGGCGTCATGACTGGAATAATCCTTGCCATTTTGTATGGGGTTTTTTATGTAATCTGGTTGTTTTGGAGAGATTATGGTTGGATTTTTTTCTTTGGCTTCGAAGCATTAGTTATCGGTGCTGTTTTAAAGAGTCATTTTGGATTTAAAAAGGCTTCGAAAATAATTAAAGAAGCCTACCCAGATATTTTTCGAGAAGGAAACCTCTTTGAAGTTCTTGAACGTTACGGAGTAGCGATTTACACACCTATTGCGGCAGATAACATTGCGTGGTCTTTTACTACTATGTGGATTTCTGGATGTGTTGTTGCAATAATATATTTTATAATGTCAAGATATTTAGAAGGATTTATATGTTTGGCAAACGCCTTCTTAGCCTCACGGATAGTTGCATGGCTGGACCCGATATTCTTTTTGACAGAAGCTGCAAAAAAAGACCCCAGGTATGCCGATAAAGCAAACGCTATCCTTGGATTGCGTTCATTGGTGCATCAAATGCACATTTAACTTCTTCATATAGTTCTTATGGGTTTGGTCAATTATGAAAAACAAAGTTTGTGTTATTTCCTGCACAAAGGAAGAATTCGACAGGATAAAATCAGATGAACGGTTTTTAGGTTTGCTTACTTTGACTAGATTCATAAATGCCTTGCGCTTTTGTCAGAAACCAATACTTGAAGCCGACGATAGTTCTCAGCCATCCAGTGATGGAACTAGAATCAATTCTTTTTTATTTGCAAGTTCACTTTTATGCGAAGGTTTCATACTAGTTAATAAATTTGATAAGAGTTTAAAATCTCTTGATTCATTTAAGAATGGTTTTCAATCTTTGATCGAAGATAAAACTGTTATTAAGTTAAGGGAATCAATTCGAAAAAAGATGAGGAATAAATTTGTTTTTCATTTCGATGGTGGTGTAATGAAAAAATACTTAAAAAGATTTGATGTACCAACTATCAAATTCGCCTCACGGTGTGAAAATGGCACAGGTGGGACATATTTTGGTTTAGCAGATGAAATTGCTATGAATTACTTTTTGCAACCAAGAGAAAATGAATCTGATAGTTCTTTAAAGGATAGATTCGAAAAAACCGTTAACGATATCATTATCATTATGGATAGATTTAATAAATCTGCAATTATGCTTATGGCAGAGGTTATGAAAGATATGAGATTTGTTAAAGAAGTTGAATGAAAATAATATGGAATATTTAAACTTTAACTATATCGGTGGATTCTATGCAAAATTCAAATAATCTTACGCACCCGGGTCTTCAGTTACTCGATACCCGTCGCGACTTTACTTCGCCCTATCCGGCGGGCCGCATCCAAAAGGCCGCGGATGAAGGCGGCTGCGGGGTTACGGGCTTTGCCGCCAGCGTGCCGGTGGCCGGCCGCCACATCGTCACCCCTTCCATTCAGATGCACAACCGGGGCAACGGCAAGGGCGGCGGCATCGCCGCGGTGGGCCTGGACGCGGATACCCTCGGGGTCTCCCAGGAGATCCTGGATGACGATTACCTCATCCAGATCGCCTATCTGGACACCGAGGCCCGCCCCCAGGTGGAGGCCCAGTTCATTGATCCGGTCTTCCGGGTGGACCACGCCCGGCGCCAGCCCACGGTGGACAACTGGCAGGACATCAAAGGCCTGATGGTCAAGCCGCCCGATGTCTGGCAATACTTCGTGCGGGTCAAACCCGAAGTCATCCAGCATTTCGTCCAGCAGCACAAACTCTATGGCATTACCTGGCGCCGGGTGGAAGACGAGTATGTGGCCCAGAACTGCTACCGGCTGAATGAGGCCTATTACGCCTCCCTGGGTGAGAAAAAGGCCTTCGTCATGTCCCAGGGCCGCAATATGCTGATCCTGAAGATAGTGGGCTACGCCGAGGAAGTGGCTTACTATTACCAGTTGCTGGACTTCAAGGCCCACATCTGGATCGCCCACCAGCGCTATCCTACCCGGGGCCGGGTCTGGCACCCCGGCGGCGCCCACCCCTTCGCGTCCCTCAACACCGCCCTGGTGCACAACGGCGACTTCGCCAATTATTTTTCGGTGAGCGAATATCTGAGCCAGCGCCATTTTTTTCCGCAGTTCCTGACGGACACGGAAGTGGCGGTGCTCACCTTCGACCTGTGGCACCGGCTCTACGGCTATTCCCTGGAGTACGTCATCGAGTCCATGGCCCCCACCACGGAGCGGGACTTCGACCTGCTGTCGCCGGAGCGGCAACACGTCTACCGGCAACTCCAGGCCGCCAACATTCACGGCTCCCCGGACGGCCCCTGGTTTTTCATCATTGCCCGCAACGATCCGGAGAGCCGGAGCTTTGACCTCATCGGCATTACCGACACCTCCATGCTGCGCCCCCAGGTCTTCGCCCTCCACGACGGCGAAGTGCAGATCGGCCTGGTCTGCTCCGAGAAACAGGCCATCGACGCCACCCTGGCCTCCCTGGCGGCGGAGGACCCCCGGGTCTGCCCGGTGGCCGACCTCTACTGGAACGCCCGGGGCGGCAGCGCCACCGACGGCGGCGCCTTCATCTTTTCCCTGGAGCCCCATAACGGCCGGCGGGTCTTGAAGTGCCATGACAAGTTCGGCAAGCCCAAGACCGTGCCCTGGCATCAGCGCCCCTGGGACGGCACCGTGCTGGAGATCAGCCCCGGGGAAGACTCGGACTCGGTGCGCCTGGTCACCACCGCCCTGGAGGATCAGACCGGAGAGCAACTCTATCTCTCTATCCGCGAGCGCACGCCCGCCATCTCCTACGCCACCTTCCGGGAGATCATGGAGGCCATCGCCGACCA
>Ga0315282_10001007_pt1 | contig 54453 bp, 54 predicted proteins | sample YL17G07_20_MG_FD_203693 | JGI IMG/M metagenome (GOLD analysis project Ga0315282, IMG submission 203693) | Sediment microbial communities from Yellowstone Lake, YNP, Wyoming, USA - YL17G07_20 | ecosystem: Environmental > Aquatic > Freshwater > Lake > Sediment | place: USA: Wyoming | collected...
TGTTACTATTTCTCATGGCTATACTCCTTTCTTTAAGTTGGTTTTTACCAACTGGCTATTGTTTGCAAAAAGGAGTATAGCCTTTTTTAAGCTTTCCCTTCCTCTCTGTAATATAGCAAGCTCTTTTCCAAAGGGAGGTAAGGAGGGATTTTATTATAATGTAATCTTATTACGAGAAAGTTAATATGAGGAGTCTCTTTATAAAAATATTTCTCTGGTTCTGGCTGGCAATGACGCTCATCGGAGCTGCCGGCGTAGTGATCGCCCTTACGACAGACCCGAAGGCAGCCGCTATGGCCCGTCACAAAAGACAGATTATAAGTGCCGGCAAGACGTTAATAAGTGCTTATGAGTTACAGGGTCCGTTGGCCCTAGCAAAGGAGTCCAACCGTATCGAGCGCGAGACCCATATTCCCACCTTTCTTTTCAGAGGGGACAAAGGGCCGCTTTCCGGTCAGCCTGCACCTAATGGAATCAGACGACTCGCTTTCATGGCGGCGGTTACCGGCGAACCCCAGATTGCTCCCAGTAGTAAAGGATTGTGGCACGCCTTGCCGACGGAAAACAACTACGTCATTCTCGCTGAGATGCCGCCCCCTTCGCCGATATCGCGAATCCTTGACCCCCAACTCATCGGCCTTCGTCTCTCGGTCACCTTTATCGTTGCTGGTATTGTCTGTTACCTGCTCACACGATCCCTGACCGCACCGATACTTCAGCTGCAGAAAGCCGCACGGCAATTTGCAGACGGCGCGCTCGCAACACGGGTTGGCCCAGTACTTGGGAAGCGGAAGGACGAGATTGCAGACTTGGGACGAGATTTCGACAGGATGGCGGAACGGATCGAGGCCCTCGTGAATGCCCAACAAAAGCTGCTCAGGGACATCTCTCACGAATTGCGCTCACCTCTTGCCCGCCTCAACGTCGCGCTGGAACTAGCGCGCCAGCGTGCCGGCAAGGAGGCCGCGGGAGCGTTAGATCGCATAGAACGAGAGGCGGAACGTCTCAATGAATTAATCGGCCAGTTGCTCACCCTCACTCTGCTGGAGAGCGGTGCCGAGACGATGGAAAAAACTTCTTTTGACCTCTCGGTTCTTTTGGAAGAAATCGTCGACGACGTTGATTTTGAGGCCCGAGGCCGTAACAGAGCGGTAAAAATAGTTTCGAGCGAAACAATAATTGTTAATGCTTCAAGGGAAATGCTCCGCAGAGCGATAGAGAATGTAGTTCGCAATGGTGTTGCCTATACCACTGAAGGTACTGAAGTTGAAGTTTATCTTGATCTTCAACATAAAGACGGCGAAGACCTTGCAGTCGTAAGGGTTCGCGATCATGGACCTGGCGTGCCGGAGACAGCACTCGCACAGCTATTCCAGCCCTTCTACCGCATCGCTGACGCTCGTGATCGGCTGACGGGAGGAACCGGGATCGGTCTGGCTATTACCGAACGTGCAATCCATCTACACGGCGGAGTAGTGACAGCATCTAATGACCCGGATGGGGGCCTCGTTGTAGAAATTAATCTGCCGGTTGCAAGTTGGCCTTTTCAAAAATCCTTCTGATTGTCCGAAAGAATTAGGGTTAAAATTGAAAACGGTCTGTAAAACAAAGTGTCAATAAGGGCAGTAATCATGATATATTTTATCGGAGGTGAAAGTAGATGAATCTGCTTATCCGTTGGGTCATTGTCAGTCTCTCGCTTTTCGTAGCTGCATGGATAGTACCAGGCATACGCGTCGAGGGGAATGCCTGGACAGTATATGCTGTGATGGCGGTCATCCTGGGACTCATCAACGCAGTTATTCGTCCAATCCTTAGGTTGCTGTCCATACCGCTTATCATCCTAACATTGGGCCTGTTTCTCCTGGTCATCAACGGAATTACCTTATGGCTGGCCTCAAAAATTGCAGTTAACTGGTTCCATGTAGGCTTTTATGTGGACGGCTTCTGGTCAGCATTTCTGGGAGCTCTCATTGTCAGCATAGTCTCTATAATCCTATCTGCTTTGTTCAAGAGAGAGGAGGGCGGTAGTTCTCACTAATAGAAAACCCTGAATAGCAAAAATGTAATTCCTGCTCCAAAGACTGCACCAACAACCACTTCTAAAGGACTGTGTGCCTTTACAGCTACTCTGCTCTGTGCAATGAGAACAGCGAGGGCAAAGCAAAATAATGATGCGTTGAAATTTTCCGTGATATAGGTAACAGCTACCCAGAATGAGAACGCTATTGCAGCATGGCCGCTTGGCATTCCTCCGCGCAAAGGGTGTCCTTTCCCAAGATATGCCTTGATTATTATGATAAAAATTAAAACGAGGATCGTCGAAATTAATGCAACCTCTTCCTTTGAGTGTTTTGATATATGGATGCCTGTCTTAAACATTTTTTCGAAATATGGAAAGAGCACAATATAACCTACAACTACTGCACCAAAGGCAGTGATGAAGACAGCACCTGCTGCAATATCTTTTGCGATCCTTGCCTGTTCACTGTATTCTGGCGAGAGCAGGTCTACAACATATTCAATGGCAGTGTTCATCATCTCTGAAAGCAGGACAAGGATAACAGCGATAGAGATAATCAGGAAATCTGTCCTGTCTATGCCGAGAATATAGGTGATTATTAAAACTGATGCTGCAGCAAAGAGATGATACCTCAAATGCCTCTGAGTTCTTGCGGTGTGGAGGATCCCTTCGATAGCATTATTTGTACTTTCTATGAATTTTCTTAAAGGCAAATTATCCTGCCAATAAAACCTTATGTATAGAAATTATACAATTTTTGAAAGAGACTGTGATATCATTTATTCCATGAAGGCATTGTGGAAAGGTAATATCAGCTTTGCCCTCCTCAATATCCCTGTAAAATTCTACAGTGCATCCCATAAGAGGGATGTTAGTTTTCACCTCCTTCACAAGAAATGCTCAACGCCGTTACATTATGAGAGGTATTGTCCTACCCGTAAGGCTGATGTGGACTGGGAGGACACGACCCATGGTTATGAATACGAGAAAGATAAGTTCGTTGTTGTAACGGATGAAGAGATTGAGAATATCCCCGTAAAGACCTCAAAGAGCATTGATATTCTTAGATTCATCGATGCTAAGGAGATAGAGTCAATTTATTATGATAAGTCGTTTTACCTTGAACCTGTTGAAGGAGGGGAGAGGGCATACGCCCTGTTAAGGGAGACAATGAAGGAGACCGGAAAAGTGGCCCTCGCAAAGATTACCTTTAAGAACAGAGAACACGTAGCTGTTATACGAGTATATCACGATGCACTCTTATTGCAGACTCTCCTTTACACTGAGGATATTATAAAACCAGAGATGTTAACTATTCCTAAGAAGATAGCAATGGATGATAAAGAGCTTGCCCTCTCAACAGAACTCGTTCGTCATTTTCTCGGTAAATTCAATATTGATTCGTATCATGATGAATTCAGGGACTCCCTCATGGAGTTGATCAAAGCAAAAATAGCTGGTAAGGAGATAAAGGTTGCTCCAAAGAGGGAAGCAGAAAAGGTCATCAGCCTCATGGATGCTCTCAAGAAGAGTCTTTCAAAGGGTATAAAGAAAAAGGCAGGCTGAGAGTCGCTGTTTATTCCCAGGCGTACCCTGTCCCGCCGCATCCATCACACCGACAAATTTCGCTAAAGGCATGGCGTATCTATAACTCTCTCTGTATTTTCTTTTTTATCTCTAAGTCTCTCCTCATAATATATAATCTGATCTTCTTTATATCTTTACGATGAGGTAATAGTGCCAAACCATAAGAGACATTCCTCTGGAGATCTTTCTGTTTCTTTGTTGCTCTATCAGTTTCCAGAGATTCTATTTTGTAAACAACAATAGCCTTTGAAAGAATAAAGGTCCCATTGTCTATAGGCATTTCCAAGCCACACATAAAAGCATCCTCGATAGTAAGTGTTGAGTCTGCAATAAAACTTAAACCTTGTTCTGCTATATCTTGTACGGTAAAAGAAATAGTGCCATATTTTGATGTGTTGATATATACCATAACAGGCGATTGCAGGGAGGGCTCAACACGTAAGAGTCTCCTCAAGGAAGACCTCAGGGAAGTTGGGATAGCTGCTCCTATTGTTGATTTAGAAACAATCAATTTTTCTATTAGACAGAAGTATGTTTCTCCCTTTATCTCAAAGTTTGCATGAAGGGATTGAGATTTTTTTAAATGGTATACAAGTCTGCGTGGATTAAATCTACCTAAAGTAACCTTTGAACTACCATGGATTTTCTCGATATGACAGATACCTTTCCCTGTAATGACATGCCCTTTTTCTTCTTCAAAAGGGAAAGTAAGAACAAGGGGTAGGTCATGATCAAATAAATATTTGAATGCTTCTATAGGTTTCATGTATTTGCCGGAGTCTCACCTCCTGATAAGCCTTGCCATAACAGAATATATCATACAATATGTTACATTTCATTGCAGGCTTGGCCTTCAACTTTTTAGCTGTTAATTTTCATTCGAAGCATTTAGTGAGTAGCCTTTGGATGATAAACCTTTTGTGACATGTTATCTGAAAGTATCCCACATGTTACTTCTTGCCACCAAACATTGTAAATATTCCATATTTATAGTAGCAATCAACATCTTTGAAACCAATAGATTTCAAAGCGTTTAGCTGTTCATCTAAAGTATCTGGCTTGTTATCAGTATTGTCTTTATATCTTTGGATAATGTCATCATAATCGTTGCCTTTTATTCCCAAAGTAGTTTTTCTTTCTGCAATCCATCCTCTCCATAGCGAAAAATACCAATGCTCAAGGGTTTTAGTTGGAGCAAGGATAACATCAATATTGAGAAAATATCCGTCAACATCCAGATGAGCATAGATGGTTTTGAATAGAGCTGCCTTTTCTGGCATGGACAAATGATGTATTGCCAGTGATGAGACTATAAAATTAAAGTTCTGGAGTGCAATTTTATTATCCAGAATCTCCTGAAAGCTCGCTTTTAAAATATGAATATTTTTAAAACCTTTCAGACGTTCTGCTGTTTTTTTCAACATATCCTCTGAGCCATCAATAAGGGTTGCTACTATTGAGTCATCAATTCTCAAAAGCTCATAGCTAACAATCCCATCTCCGCATCCAAGGTCAAGGATATAGTTTCCTGATTTGCTGGCGACAAAATGTTTATAAAAAGACTTCAAAATCTCAAATTGCCTTTTTCGTTCTACGATATAAACATCCGCGCTATTCCTGTATTCTTGGGTGAACTCTGCTTTTGCCCATTGAGATTTACTGAATTCTGTCATATTCTTACCTTTTCCCCATACGGTATATTTCAGATAACTACTTCATATCCGAATAGGTTCGGAAACACTCCAAATTGGTGGTGTATCCGAAGTATTTCGGATATTCCGGCTCTGGCTGAAAGTCCGAAATCCATTCCCAAGTCAAACCCTATATTACCACCTTTTTCAAAGAGTACACTCTTCTGGTTCCTTATCATCCCTGATTCCTTTAAAAACGGGAACTCTCAATTTGTTATCCTTTGTCCATTCCTGGTATCCGACCCGTACAACCATTTCTGGTTTGCACCAATAAGCTTTTCTCTTGAAGTAAGGTCTTTCATCGAAGGGAGATTTGTGCGATTTTATATTGGTGAGTATGTGATAAATGCGCCTCGCAGTCTTTTCATCAAAACCAGTACCAACCTGACCAATATGTATTAACTTTTCTTTATCATACACACCGAGGATTAAGGAACCGAAATACTCTTCTCTTCCTCCTTCTCCTTCAAGATAACCACATATAACGGCATCAACATCAAAGGCCTTCTTGATCTTCAACCAGTAACCAGATCTTTCCCCTGGCAAATATGGACTTTCTTTTTCCTTTGCCATTATGCCCTCAAAACCCTTTTTTAAAACAGCGGAAAAGAGTTTTTTCCCTTCGGTATAAGATTCAGAGAAAATGACATTCTCTGAAAGAGGGAATAATCCTTTCAGTAAATCTCTTCTTTCTACAAGGGGTTTATGTATGAGGGACTTTCCGTTTAAATAGAGTAGGTCAAAAACCACATATGTTGCTGGTATAAGCCCTGACAGTATTTCTATCCTGTTGATATCCTTGATGTGGTCTCTCCTGAAGTTTATCAAATTTAGGCACTCCATCAACGAGGACAACCATCTCACCATCAAAGACCGCTGTTTTTGCTTTTAGGAATCTTGGTAATTCTCTGAACTCTGGATATCTGTGGGTTATATTGAGTAGCCTTCTATTCTGGAGCCGTACGCTGTTTTTATTAGCAAAAAAGATACACCTTGTTCCATCCCACTTCAGTTCGAAGATATCTTTTTCTGAATCAAGAGGGGGAGAGGATTTTGCAAGCATTGGTCGGATAGTCATTTTATTTGACGGCGACATTCTTAATTCCAGAAGGTCTCCATGCTGGTGAGATTACGCCAGAATTCCTTCTCTGCATTATGTAGGAACCCCATGTGATTTTGAAATCTCCATATTTATCATTTATATAATCAATAGCCTGTAGAATATATTTCCGCCTTCTCTCTTCCTCTATCAACGGTATCTGATTCGGATCCTTGATAAGGCTTGAAAGAGATACACCAAGGAGCCTTATTTTGTCCTTCAGTCGTATGGCATTGATTATTTTTAGCGCCGATTGGAATATGGAATGCGTATCATTGGTGAAATTCGAAAGGGTGGTCTGCTTTACGAATGTTTCAAAGTCTGTGTATCTGATAACCATAGACACCTTTCGTCCCATGTATCCATACCTTCTTGCCCGTCTTCCGACCATCTCACTGAGCATAAGCAGATATGCCTCTATTTCTTCCCTTTTCCATATATCTTTTGGGAGCGTCATACTGTGTCCAATGGATTTGGCATCTTCAGGTCTTGTCTGAACGGTTCTGTTGCATATTCCCATACCCATGGCCTTTAAGGTTTCACCGTATATCCCGAATTTGTTCCTGAGAAGGCTTGCGGGTGCCTTACCGAGTTCCCCGCATGTCCTTATCCCAAGAGTGGCAAGCTTCTCTGATATTTTTGAACCTATTCCCCATAGTTCCTTCACAGGTAGGTCTTTAAGCGCACCTTCCACTTCTTCAGGTTTTATCCATCTGAGTCCATCAGGTTTAGAAAGGTCACTGGCAAGTTTTGCAATGAGTATGTTAGGCCCAATGCCTATGGTGCAGTTTATTCCGAAATTTTTCTTTATCGCCCGTTTGATTGCCATACCTATTGCCTCAGGGCCTCCGAAGAGGTGGTGGGTAGTTGTTATATCAAGGAATGCCTCATCAACGGAATAGACCTCCATATCAGGGGTGAACTGATTATAGATCTTTTCGAGTTCTTTGCAAGTGTGGGTGTATTTTTCATTGTCTCCGATTACAAGGATCAAAGAGGGGAATGCCTTCTTTGCCTCATATATGTTCATCCCGGTTTTGACGCCAAATTTTCTTGCTTCATATGAGGCAGTGGTTATGACTGTTCTTCCTCCGGAGCCGATGACCCCTATTGGTTTGCCTCTCAGACGGGGATTGGTCTGCTGCTCCACAGAAGCAAAAAAGGCATCCATGTCTGCACAGAGGATTATTTTTGACATTTCAACCTACTTTATCCATAAGAAGAGAGGAGATAGCATTTGAGCAGATTCTTTTGCCGATAGTCGGAGAGAGTATCTATAAAGATTAAGAGGCAAAAGCCTCGGAGTTCCGACTTTGTCGGAACGAGAATGAGCGAAAATACTATCTCCTCCCTCTATCGTAATTTATGTTTAAGTCTCAAGGTTTTCAAGTCTCCAAACTAAGGAGTCTGTGTCGAAGGTCAATTCATAGAGAGCCCCTCCGTCAGTTACGGAGAAATGGTATATATTTTTTCGGCCTTCCTTTGTTTTCCACGTGTATGTGATTTCCTTTATCTCAAAAAGCCTTCCAGACCAGTTGAATTTTACCGGCTTTATTCTGTAAGGCCGACCAAAGGATGCGATGACGCCTATCGTCTCTCCAACATACATTATATTTTCCTTATGACGCCTATTACCTTGCCTATGATAGTTACTTCATCAGGATTGTAACTTTCAGGTTGCATCTGCCTGTTTTCAGGTTTGAGTATGACCTTCTTCTCATCTTTGAAGATTCTCTTGACAGTGGCTTCATCTCCTATGAGGAAGACACCTATCTCTCCATTTTCGATGACCTTCTGTGGCTTGACTACTACATAGTCTCCATCCAGTATTCCTGCCTCTATCATGCTGTCTCCTGTCACTTTTAATGAAAAGGCGTCTTTTGCCGGAAATAGTGACTTATCGATAAGGATGTGTGCATCGATGTCTTCTGTTGCTAATATCGGCCTGCCTGCCCGTATCTTTCCTGCAACAGGCACCATAAACCCCTCTGTTGGTTTTAATCCTATAATTTCTATACCCCTTGACCTGGATGGATTTATTTTTATAAAACCCTTTCTTCCAAGGGCCTGGAGGTGTCCCCTCGCAGCAGTCCAGAGAAAACCGAAGTGTTTACCTATCTCCCTGACGGTAGGCGGGTAACCATACTTTTTTGTGTACGATATGAGAAATTCCAGAACCTTCCTCTGTTTTTTCGTCAGCTCTTTCATATATACATATGTATACTAAAAATATGTGCCTTGTCAAGAGGGAAGTTTTCAGACCCCTCCTTTATCCTCCCCTTACCAAGGGGAGGCGTGGTGGGGTTAAGGAGGGGATTGAAGGGAAGTTAGGTTTTTTATTACTTACTATTTCTATTAGATATTGGTATCTGGGTATTCAGGCAAGAGAGGCGTTTTGTCTTTAACTAGAAGGCGTGCCATATTCCTATGCCAATTCCGAATTGTACAGGAATATCATAACGGGGTTCGAATAGATGGAGTTCTTTGCTTTTTATAAGGGGATATGGGTATTGTATCTCTCCAAGGGGACGCAGTCTTTGACCCATGACCTCGCCAGCAACTGTAACTTCACGGCCTTGTGAGTAAACAGCAGTATCAAGATAACCCTCAGATAATATGATGAAGCGGCCATAGGAGATGTCCGTGTCCTCTGGTCTTCCACGATAGTCCAAAGGCTTCTGAAGTACTTCAATATATGTACCCTCCTTGGTGTTTGTAGAGCTTACAATTACTCCACCGAGAATAACGATTCTTCCTTTAAACTCATCGGCGTCTTTAAATAAGGCAGATGTAGGGGGTTCCCCATAAGCCTTGTCTCTTAGCTCCTTTGAGACAACATGGGCACAGCCAAAAAGGGAGATTATGGTGAAGAGCAGAAGGAATCGTTTCATAGAGAATTATACCCTATTCTGAGTCATTGCGAGGAGTGAGCCCTTCACCTGTCATTGCGAGGGAGGAAGTCCCGAAGCAATCTCATTGGTTCGGGGCAGGCTTTGCAATCTTGAAAAGCAAAAGACAAAACAGAAGGATTGCTTCGGTCGATGCGACCTCGCAATGACAATAACGAGAGGCTCGAAGAGGTTTTTAATAGGTTCCTAAACTTAGAATCTTAGTTCTTTTGAAAGAAGCTCGAAAGCCTTATTTACTGCATCTTCTGCATTTTCTGCCTTTATGATGCCCTTAATGTCCCATGTCTTTATCCCTATCACTGGCTTGCCCATTCTCAGCCCAAAGGCTATCTCAGAAAGAGTTCCATATTCACCACCAACCGTAATTAAGGCATCAGCTGAGCGTGCTATGATCACATTTCTCCCTTCTCCAAATCCTGTAGCAACAGGGATATCAATATAAGGGTTGGCTTCATTCTTATGGTCTTGAGGGAGTATTCCTACAGTGGTTCCTCCCTCAGATCTGGCACCTTTTGAAGCAGCTTCCATTACTCCACCGAGGCCTCCGCATATTAAGATGGCATCTCTTCTGGCGATAAGTCGTCCCACCTCTTCAGCAATCTTGAGGAGTGACTCGTCTGCACTGCCTGTACCTATAACGGCTATTATTATTTTAGACATGCTAAGGGATTATATGTCTCTTTATATGTTACTTTACCATATCTTTCTCGTGTAGGATAACAAAGGAACCTAATATAATATAAAATGGATATAGTTTGAATTCTCAGGCATTTTTGAGTTATTATTCTTAACTTAAAAGACCTATCAGGAGGACACCTCAATGGCAAAGAAGGCAGCAAAGAAGAGAGGAAAGAAATATGTTTACTTCTTTGGTAGTGGAAAGGCTGAAGGAAGAGGGGATATGAAGGACCTTCTTGGTGGAAAGGGTGCGGGTATAGCAGAGATGACAAACCTGAAGATTTCTGTGCCTGCTGGTTTTACCATAACTACAGAGGCTTGTAATGAATATTTCAAAAACAAGAAGAAATATCCTCCAGGTATGTGGGAAGAGGTTCTAGAAAACCTTAAAAAGGTAGAAAAGGCCATGGACATGAAGTTAGGTGATGCGACCAATCCTCTCCTTGTTTCTGTCCGTTCTGGTGCTAAATTTTCTATGCCAGGTATGATGGATACAGTTCTTAACCTCGGCCTTAATGAAACCACCATGCAGGCTCTCATAAAAAAAACTGGTAATGAACGTTTTGTTTACGATGCATACAGAAGATTTATAACTATGTTTGGAAGCATTGTTATGGGGATAGAGAGGCAACATTTCGAAAGGGCCTTGGAGAAGATGAAGGAGAAAAAGGGTGTTCAACTGGATACTGATCTTACTGCAGATGACCTCAAGGAACTCGTGAAGGAGTTCAAGGCTATATATAAATCTGAAACAGGAACTGATTTTCCTGAAAACCCTCATGAGCAACTCAAGCTTGCTATTAATGCTGTTTTCGGATCCTGGTTCGGTGACAGGGCTGTCAAATATAGAAAGCTCCACGGTATTCCTGATGATCTTGGTACTGCTTGCAATGTCCAGGCAATGGTCTTTGGAAATATGGGGGACAGTTCAGGAACAGGTGTTGGTTTTACCAGAGACCCCTCCACAGGTGAGAAGAAATTCTTTGCTGAATGTCTCATCAATGCGCAGGGTGAGGATGTTGTAGCAGGAATCAGGACACCCCTTCGAATAGAAGAGTTGGGAAAGAGGCTACCTGATGCATATAGAGAACTTGACGGGATCTATAAGAAACTTGAAAAGCATTATAAAGATATGCTCGATATCGAATTCACTGTCCAGGAAGGCAAACTTTACATGCTTCAGACCAGGGTCGGCAAGAGGACTGCGGCATCAGCCCTTAAGATTGCTATTGATATGGTTAAAGAAAAGCTTATCGATAAAAAAACCGCTATTATGAGGATTGACCCTGGCCAGCTTGACCAGCTCCTTCATCCAACTATAGATACTAAGGCACAGGTTACTATTGTAGCGAAAGGACTTCCTGCCTCACCAGGTGCTGCTGTTGGAAAGGTCGTATTCACTGCAGAAGATGCTGAGCAAGGGGCTGTTAGGGGTGAGAAGGTGATCTTAGTGAGGCATGAAACTTCACCTGAAGACATTGGGGGGATGAATGCTGCGCAGGGCATTCTTACCGCCAGGGGTGGCATGACTTCGCATGCGGCTGTTGTAGCGAGAGGTATGGGTAAATGCTGTGTTGCTGGCTGCGGTGCTATCAATATAAACGAGGAAGGCAAGTATTTTATCGTAAACACGCATGTCATCAAAGAAGGTGACTTTATCACCCTGAATGGGACCACAGGAGATGTAATCCTCGGTCAAGTAGTACTCACAACGCCTGAGCTAACAAGTGATTTTGGCACTATTATGAAATGGGTTGATGAATTCAGAAAGATTGGGGTATGGGCTAATGCTGATACGCCAAATGATGCTCGTGTTGCGAGAGGGTTCGGGGCAGAAGGCATCGGTCTTTGCCGTACAGAGCACATGTTTTTCGATCCTGAGAGGATAAAGGCAGTCCGTGAGATGATACTGGCTGATGACACACCAGGAAGGAAAAAAGCCCTGGAAAAGATACTCCCAATGCAAAAAGGAGACTTTATTGGCATCTTTAATGAGATGAAAGGACTGCCTGTGACAATAAGGCTCCTTGACCCACCTCTCCATGAGTTTCTCCCCCAGACTGATGATGAGCTTAAACTACTTTCAGAAGATATGGGGGTTCCTTTTGAAAAACTGAAGACAAGAAACAGTGCATTACGCGAGTTTAATCCCATGCTCGGTCACAGGGGATGCAGGCTTGGCATAACTTACCCGGAGATATACGAGATGCAGGTTCAGGCCATCATGGAGGCTGCATGTGAGCTCTCAAAACAGAAGGTGAAGGTTATTCCTGAGATCATGATCCCCCTCGTCGCCCATGTAAATGAGCTGAAGATGATGAGAGAGATGGCCATAGAGGTGGCTGAAGAGGTTCAGAAAAAATATAATATCAGGGTTCACTATACAATTGGGACAATGATAGAGGTTGCTCGAGCTACTATCACAGCAGATGAGATAGCAACTCAGGCAGACTTTTTTTCCTTTGGTACAAATGACCTTACACAGACCACGTTCGGACTTTCAAGGGACGATGGAGGAAGATTCTTGCCATACTATGTTGAGAAGGGAATCCTCGATGATGATCCTTTCATAACCCTTGATCAAGAGGGCGTAGGTGTTCTCATGAAGATCGGCGTAGAGAAAGGGCGAAAGAACAAGAAGAATCTAAAGATAGGGATATGCGGAGAACATGGAGGCGAACCGAAGTCGGTGGAGTTCTGCCACAAGATCGGTCTCAATTATGTGAGCTGCTCACCCTATAGGATTCCCATTGCAAAACTCGCAGGAGCACAGGCAGCTTTAAAGGAGAAGATGAAGAAAGATTTATCCAAGTCAACGGTGTAAGGGTTGGAGGAAGGGTTTACCCCGTTAGAAGAAGTGTGACTTTTTCTAACGGGGTTTACATATAGAAGGATAATATGTTATTTTTAAATACTTTTAAAGGGGGCGAATAAATGACTTTTGACAGGGAACGGAAACAGACAATAATAGACACATACAAGCTTCATGATAATGATACTGGTTCGCCCGAGGTTCAGATAGCCTTGTTGAGCGAGAGAATAAACTACCTCAACGAACATTTCAAGCTACATAAAAGTGACCATCACTCGAGGAGGGGTCTTTTAAAGCTCATCAGTCAGAGAAGAAAGTTGCTTGATTATCTCAAAAAGACAAAAAAGGAACGATATGAAAAACTGATTGAACAGCTTGGACTCAGAAAATAATGAATAAGGTTGAGATTGATGTTCGGGGAAAGGTATTTACGCTCGAAACAGGCAGAATCGCAAAACAGGCAGATGGTGCAGTTATTGCTCAGTGCGGTGACACCGTAGTCCTTGCCACAGTCGTATCTGACGTATCTTACAAGACCGGAAAAAAGAGTTTAGATTTTATCCCCCTGACAATAGATTATCAAGAGAAAACATATGCAGCAGGAAAGATACCCGGCGGTTTCTTTAAAAGAGAGGGTAGGCCTACAGAGAAAGAGATCCTTACTTCACGCCTCATCGATAGACCTATAAGGCCGCTTTTACCAAAGGGTTATTTCTTCGAGACCCAGGGCATTGTGAGTGTTCTCTCATATGGTGACGAAAATATTGCTGATATACTCGGAATCATTGGCATGTCTGCTGCCTTCACCATTTCTGATATTCCGCTTAATGGTCCTGTTGGTGCTGTTAGAATCGGCAGGATTGCAGACTCTTTTGTGATAAACCCGGACATAAGAGAAACTGAGGAGTGTGACCTCGACCTCATTGTAGCTGGGACTGAAGATGCTGTTGTAATGGTAGAGGGTGAAGGTCAGGAAATAACAGAGTCTGACCTCCTTGAGGCTATATGGCTGGCACACCAGGAAATCAAACGATTATGTGTTTTACAGAGGGACTTACAGGCAATCGTTGCGAAAGAGAAAAGGACGATAACGCCTCCTGTTGTGAATGAGGAGCTCAAAAAAGCTGTTACAGATATCGCTATGGGAAAAATAAAAAGTGCCATTACCATCCCTGATAAACTGAGAAGGCAGAAAGCACTTGACGAAATACTCGCAGAGACGATTGAGAAGCTAAATACGGGAGAGACTGATATCTCTATGGAGATAGGGTCTATGTTTAATGGAATAGAGAAAGAACTTGTGAGGGGCATAATCCTCAATGAAAACATCAGGGTAGATGGAAGGCGGCCTGAAGAGATACGGAGTATAAGCTGTGAGGTAGGCATCCTCCCAAGGACTCATGGGTCAGCGCTTTTTGTGAGAGGAGAGACACAATGTCTTGCCGTTGTAACCCTCGGTACCTCAGAGGATGAACAGAGGATTGATTCCCTTGAAGGTGAATCTTCAAAGACATTTATGCTGCACTATAATTTTCCACCTTTCAGTGTCGGTGAGGTAAAGCCGTTAAGGTCACCAGGAAGGCGTGAGATAGGTCATGGTATGCTTGCAGAAAGGGCTCTCAAAGCTGTTATTATTCCAACGAAGGCAGAATTCCCTTATACAATCAGGGTAGTCTCGGACATATTAGAGTCAAACGGATCATCATCTATGGCAACGGTATGCGGTGGCTCTCTTGCATTGATGGATGCAGGTGTACCAATTAAGACTCATGTTGCAGGTATAGCAATGGGTCTTATAAAAGAAGATGAAAGAGTTGTCATTCTCACTGATATACTGGGTCTTGAAGATCACCTTGGAGATATGGATTTCAAAATGACAGGAACAGAGAAAGGTATTACGGCATTCCAGTTGGATACAAAAATAAGTGGAATATCCCATGAGGTAATGGAGAGGGCTCTCGAGCAGGCTCGGCAGGGTAGACTTTATATACTTTCTAAGATGAGAGAGGCGATTGCTACCCCGCGAGAAAATCTAGCACCCTATGCACCGAGGATTTACACAATGCAGATTAAACAAGACAAAATCCGCGATGTCATAGGTACAGGTGGAAAGGTTATCCGTGGTATCGTTGAACAAACAGGCGTGAAGATAGATATAAACGACAGTGGCCTCATCAATATAGCTTCCCCGGATGGAGAATCTGCCAAAAAGGCCATGGAGATAATCAACAGTATTACCGCTGAAGCCGAACTCGGTAAGATATATCTCGGCAAGGTAAAAAGGATCGTTGATTTTGGAGCATTTGTTGAAATCCTCCCCGGAACTGAAGGTTTGCTCCATATATCGCAGATATCAGATAAGAGAATAGCAAAGGTGACAGACGAGATAAGTGAAGGAGACGAAGTTCTTGTAAAGGTTATTGAGATCGATAAGCTCGGGAGGATACGCCTATCCAGGAAAGAGGCATTGAGGGAGAAAGATCCAGTAAAAAGGACATGAAAAGCCCTCTCTTAGTTCTCAGTCTATAAAAATTATTCTTTAAAACCAGCCATGTTTAGAAAAGAACACTTATCAAACGGCATACCTGTGGTTATGGAAGCATTGAAGAATATGCGCTCTGTAGCCCTTGGCATTTGGGTCAAAGTGGGATCGAGAAACGAGAAGCTTGATAAAAACGGAATATCCCATTTTCTTGAACACATGTTTTTCAAAGGGACCATTAAACGAACTGCAAAAGATATAGCTGTTGAGATTGATTCCCTCGGAGGAGAGCTCAATGCATTTACATCAAAAGAGAACACAACATTCTATGTGAAGATCCTCGATGAGTACATTGAAAAGGGCATCGAATTACTTTCAGATATCTTCCTCCACTCGACGTTTCCAGAAGAAGATATCGAGAAAGAAAAAAGAATAATAAAAGAAGAGATAAAAATGGTTGAAGACACGCCTGATGACTATATTCATGATTTATTCAATCAGACAATATGGGGGAATACAGGCCTTGGGCAGTCTGTCCTTGGAAGGAGAGAGACGGTAAGATCCTTTACACGAGAGGATCTCATCTCTCATATAAAAAAGTATTATGGTACAAAGGATGTGGTTATATCATGTGCTGGAAATTTTGAACACGAATCGCTCGTTGGTATGCTGAATAAAAGTCTCGGCAGCTTGAGAAGGGGTTCAGAGCCTGAGAAAGGTTCACCGCCTCGTTTTGAGAGTAAGGTTGAGATATTTCATAAAGAACTTTCTGAGGCACATATATGCCTTGGAGTAGAGGGTATTCCTCAGACAAGCGAAGAGCGTTACAGCCTTTTTGTACTAAATACCATTTTCGGAGCAGGTGTTAGTTCACGGCTTTTTCAGGAGATAAGGGAAAAAAGGGGGCTTGCATATTCAATTTACTCCTTCATCGCATCTTATTTTGATACCGGTATATGGGGTGTTTACGCAGGTGTCAGCAGGAAACGGGTAGGGGAGGTAGTAGGACTGATTCTTAAAGAGATGAATGGTTTGAAAGATACACTCAATGAGACGGAATTACAGCGTGCAAAAAACCATCTTAAAGGTAACATCATCCTCGGGCTTGAATCAACGAGCAGCCGCATGACCAACATTGCGCGTCAGGAAATATATTATGGGAAATATTACTCTCCTAAGGAGATTATGAAAGAAGTAGATTCAATCACTTTGGACCGCATCAAAGACCTTGCCGAAAAACTGATAAGAAAAGAGAGTTGCTCCCTCACGGTTCATGGGCCAGTACCTGAAAAGGATTTGAAAGGAATACTAAGTTAATACAGTTTCTTGAGTTTACATTGTTTCTTGTGTTATAAACTCTATAAACCCCAGAAACTCTACGAACTTCTGAGACTTAAGGGGGGAGGTAATTATGCCAGCATATGAGTATCTATGCAATGACTGCAAAAAAGAATTTACCGTTTTTCTTTCAATCAAGGAATTTGAAGCGAAGCCGAAGATCAAATGTCCTCACTGTCAAAGCGACAATGTAGCGAAGAAGCTTACGTCCTTTTTTGCTAAGACGAGTAAAAAATCCTGAAGGAAAAGAAATGAGATTCTTCGTGGAGTTTACCCAGAGTGGTAGCCGCAACCTTTAGGTTGCGTGGGTTTATATAGGTGTTTTCACTTATTTCTACCATTTATACGCAGGCTGAAGCCTGCGGCTACAAGGTAAATAATGACCCTACGTAATTCGGGATGAGAAATAAGAAGTAATTGTTGATTATGAGCAAGGTAATCCTGAAAACAGAGTTCCCTGATATTCCTCTCTTTAATCGTGGAAAAGTGAGAGATATTTATGACCTCGGAGAATACTTGCTCCTTGTGGCTACTGACCGTATTTCAGCCTTTGATGTTGTCCTTCCGAATGGCATTCCTGAAAAAGGAAGAGTGCTTACTCAGATATCCATTTACTGGTTTGAGCAGATGAAGGATATTATTCAAAATCATGTTGTAGCTACACAAGTTGAAGATTTCCCGGAGAGATTGCGTAAATATGCTGATATCATTGAGGGAAGAAGTATGCTCGTTAAAAAAGCAAGTCCAATGCCTCTGGAATGCGTTGTGAGGGGTTACCTCTCTGGCTCCGGATGGAAGGAATATAAAAACGAGGGAACTGTCTGTGGTATCAGGCTTCCAAAAGGTCTTGTTGAATCATCGAGACTCGATGAACCAATATTTACACCGAGCACAAAGGCAGAAGTGGGACATGATATCAATATTTCCTTTGAAGAGGTAGCGGGTTTAGTGGGGCAGAAGATAGCAGAGAGATTAAAGGATGTGAGTCTCAAGGTCTATTCAAAGGCAAGGGAGATAGCAGAAAAAAAGGGTATTATTATAGCTGATACAAAATTTGAATTCGGATTATATAACGATGAGCTTATGTTGATTGATGAGCTCTTAACACCTGACTCATCACGTTTCTGGTCAATGAAGGATTATACCCCCGGCAGGGGTCAGAACAGCTTTGATAAACAGATTGTGAGAGATTATCTCCTCACTCTCGATTGGAATCAAACATATCCCGGCCCTGTGCTTCCTGATGAGATTGTAGAAAAGACAGTTGCCAGATATAAGGAAGTTCTCAAAATCATTACAGGGAAAGAGTTAACACTGAATATTTCGCAAAGGTAATTAAAATTCTTGTAGCCGTAGGCTTTTGCCTGTGTTTAAGATCTTGGTTCTTCAGGGAAATGTGTGGAAAATCCCCCTTTGGCAAAGGGGGATTTTAAGAACAAATGAACTCATTTATGATTTATAAAATCTCCCCTAACCCCTGGTTCTTTGCTAAAGGGGGGAATTAAAAGGTGAATTAGTAATTGTTTAATACAAGCACCCTAAAGGTTGCGGCTACCCTATTGTGTAATTCAGGTAAATGAAGTTTAAAGAAGTTTGAGGTGTTTGGAATTGTTCAGTATGATTAAGACATTTCAACAGGCAAAACGAATCATAAAGATTGTTATTGGTTTTACTTTACTGCTCGTAGGCTTGGCTATGACCGTATTGCCGGGGCCTGCAATAATAGTGATTCCTATAGGGCTGGCGATCCTTGCAACAGAGTTCGTTTGGGCAAGGAGAATACTGGGAAAGATAAGACAGGGAGCAAAGTCCCCCCTCAATCGAACATCCCGAAATATTAAATAGATTGTTTATATACGCCAATTATTGTCTCTCCTGCCTTGACTTTATCACCTAATTTAACCTTAATTTCAGCATTCTTTGGTAGATATACATCGAGCCTTGATCCAAACTTAATCATCCCGTACCTTTCTCCACGTTTCAGCACATGATCAACCTTTGCCTTGCAGACAATCCTTCTGGCGAGATAGCCTGCAACCTGTCTAATGAGTATCTTTTCATCTTTACCCTCGAGAAGCATAACAGTGTTTTCATTTTCCATTGATGCAGCATCCTTATGTGCCACCAGAAACTTTCCCGAGGAGTGTTTTATTAAACTCACCTTGCCATCGCATGGGGCACGATTGACATGTACATCGAAGAGGGACATAAATATACTTATTTCTTTAGATTCAGCGTGGAGATAATCCTTCTCGTAAACATTTTTTACCAGTATCACCTTTCCGTCAGCAGGAGATACGAAAATGCCTTTCCCTTCTGGTATCGTTCTTTCAGGATCCCTGAAGAAGAAGGCTATAAAAATGGTTATAGCCAATGGCAAAACAGCTACCCAGGGCTTGCCAAAGATATATACGAGTACCGTAATGAGGGCAAATATTATGATAAATGGATAACCATCAGGGGCAAATTTAAGCATTTTCTCAGTAACAAGTAACGAGTGACGAGTAATGAACTACAATATACCCAAATCCAGCGGTAAGAATTGTCATTGCGAGTGAAAACGAAGCAATCTTTCTTTTTTGATTATGAGATTGCCACGCACCCGTTGGGTGCTCGCAATGACACGTAAATAAACGCCTTAATATAGTTATCGCTGGATTTATGCTATATTCATTTTGAAAATAAGTCCTACTTGTCACTTGTTACTCGTCACTTGTCACTTTTTTCATGCTTTTGACTTATCTACAAGTTTCCCCTTCTTGAGCCATGGCATCATGGCCCTGAGTTTTGCGCCAACCTCTTCTATGGAATGTTGCTCACCTTTTCTTGTAAGGGCATTGAATACGGGCTTATTTGCTCTGCATTCCAAAATCCATTCCTTTGCAAACTGTCCTGACTGTACCTCTTCAAGTATCTTCCTCATCTCTTTCTTTGTTTCTTCTGTTATGATCCTTGGCCCCCTTGTGAGGTCTCCATACTGGGCAGTATTACTTATGGAGTATCTCATAGTAGAAATTCCACCTTCATATATGAGATCGACAATAAGCTTTACCTCATGGAGACATTCGAAGTATGCCATCTCCGGTGAATAACCTGCCTCAACAAGTGTTTCGTAACCAGCGAGTATAAGAGATGTGAGACCGCCGCAGAGAACAACCTGCTCACCGAATAAATCTGTCTCTGTTTCTTCCCTGAAAGTTGTCTCTATAACACCTGCCCTCGCACCACCTATACCAGCAGCATAAGTAAGAGCAACTCTCTTCGTATTTTTTGAAGGGTCTTGATAGATTGCTATCAAACATGGAACACCGCTTCCTTTTAAATATTCAGACCTGACAAGATGACCCGGACCCTTTGGAGCCACCATAAAAACATTCACATCTGATGGAGGAACTATCTGACCGAAGTGAATATTAAAACCATGAGCAAAGCCTAAATACGCACCTTTTTTGATATTGGGAGCTATTTCTGTTCTGTATATATCCGCCATATATTCATCCGGAACAAGCATCATCATTATATCTGCTTTCTTTGCAGCCTCTGAGGCTGTGAGGACATTGAAACCTGCTTTTACTGCCTTCTCCCAATTTGCCCCTTTTGTTTCACCTACTATCACATCCATGCCACTCTCTTTGAGGTTGTTAGCATGAGCATGGCCCTGACTTCCATAACCGATTATTGCAATTTTCTTATTCTTAAGAATCTTTTTGTCCGCATCCTTCTCATAGTAAATCTTTACCATTGTCTCCTCCTGAAACTATGAATTTAATTATTTCAAATAGCCCTGCTGCACAGTTTCCCAATGTCATTCCCTCGAAAATACCCCTCTTTGGCAAAGAGGGGTGAGGGGAGATTTTCTAAATCACAAAAGGTAGTATTTGTTCTTAAAATCCCCCTTCCTCCCCCTTTTCCAAAGGGGGAAGTAAAGGATATTTCATGATCCTTTATGAGCCAATAGCTCATGATTGCCCTTTAATAATCAGTATCCAGTAACCATGAATCTGGATTCCTGCTTCTGCAGGAATGACAACAGTAGCATCGTAAAAATATTATTTATAAGCGGTATTATATTACAACTCTCTGTTTTTTTCTATTTATTAAGCAGAGCATGAAATAGTTTACATTGCGACACCAAAGAATTGTCATTGCGAGCCCGAAGGGCGTGGCAATCTCGGTTTTTAGTTGAGATTGCTTCGTCGCTGGGCGCTCCTCGCAATGACGTTCTCAGGATCAATGTAAACTATAATGTGCTCCTGGTAATAACTATATCGAACCTTTAACCTATGTACTAAGGAGTTCATAAGTAAGGTCACGTTGTATGTCATTCCCGCTTGTCGGGTCATCTCAGGCGACTCGCCGAGGCGAGAATCTTTCTGAAAGAAGGATTGCGGATCCCGAATGCTTTCGGGACAATGACAGAAATCATTCAAGGATGTGGTTTTACTTATGGTCTTATTAGTAATTCATTCATTTCCTATCATTCTGAGGGGACAAAGTGACCGAAGAATCTTTTGACTGGTCCAAGAGAGGCGAAGAATCTAAATGGCGAGATCTTCTTTAACACATTCGTGTAAATACTGATGGGTAAGGCTGGTAAAACTTTAAAAGGCCTGCCCTAAGTTATCTTTTTCTTCTATTCTCCTGAGTACTGGATGAAATGGCTAATCGGTACTTCAATGAAATAAAGAAAAGGCAGGGTCAATTGCTGACCCTGCCTTTCTATTTTCTGATTCAACCTGAGTTTATTGCGTCACCTCAAAGACAAACCAGCATTCATAATTAATCATCCCAGGTAAGCCAATATAGCCGTTATAGGTATATGTTCCCAATGGTGCATTGTTGGGGATAAACTGCGATCTGTGGAAATGCCTTGTCTGATAAGGATTGAGTGTAAACGGTGTAGGTTTAATTAAATAACGAGTCTTACTTCCATTTGGCAGGGTTGCCTTCGTAGCAAATTTGAAACTCTGAATCTGATTTGTAGTGTTCATGAGAGTAATCTGGAATCCAAGAGTCCCTCCCCTTGGGACACTGTCGGAGTCAGGAGAAAGGAGACACTGCGCAGGCCCTACATCCCCAGTACCACTTAATGGCACATTCAATGGGTTCTCATCAGGATCGTTAGATGGAATACTAAGAGTTGCACTCTTGTATCCTAACGACATAGGTGAAAATTTCACATCAACGGTACAGCTTCCTCCTGATGCAATTGTCTTGCTAGAGCAAAGGTCATTCTGTTTGCTGAAATTCGCGCCTGTGACAGTAATTGCGGTTATGTGGAGGTCTCCGAGGCCTACGTTGGAAACAGCAAATGTTTTTGTAGATGAATTTCCGACCGTGACATCTCCAAAGTTCCAGATTGGTGGATTTGCTGATATGTCAGGTTCCCATTTACAAGTCGAAGAACAACCATCGCCATTGTTGTTGTTTCCATCGTCGCACTGCTCTCCCAACTGAGGTTGTACAATGCTATCACCACAGACCGGCAATGTGCAGTTGTTGGTGCAGCCGTCGTTGTTTGTGCCGTTTCCGTCATCACATTGCTCGCCGTTATTCACAATACTATCACCGCAGTAGGTGCAGGTTTGGCGGCATGGATTACCATTTGGTGGCAATTGGCCTCCTGGCGGGTCACAGGTTTCGCCGGGATCGATAACGCTGTTTCCACAAATGATAGGGGAAACAATAACAGCCGCTTCAATCTCGGTTATTATCATCGATTCTTCACAAGGATAAAAATAAGGTGGCCAAGGCATTGGTGTTGGCTGTCCCCACTCTTGTATTGGGAAATTGACCTTGCCCGGGTAATTCTTCAATGCCCATATCCCACCTGGGCTTGCTGAAGGCACTACCGTGTAGATGTCATGGGAAGCATTGGCCTCAATGTTGTGGATAGAGGTATCATTTGGGTGAAGTGGATGACCATTTGGTACCGGTCGAATAACTCCTAAACCTCCACTTTCGGCTGCATCATTGTCCGGATCCGAGATTGCAAACAATGAGTTTTGCGAGTCTACTCCGGCAACCGATACAGCATGACCACCGACACGCTGCCACGTGATAAACCCATTTCCTGGTCCTCCATCACATGCTAATATGTTCCAGAAGCCAAGGTCAAGTTTAACGTCCTGTGAACGCTCAACTTCTTCCTCAATATAACTAAATTCTGGATCATATACGGTGTGCTCATAAAGCTTGTTACCGAGTTGATACTTTGCAAGGAAGGCATCAATTCCGGTTTGTTCATCTTCAACAGTCGTTCCAGTATGGCCAACATTTGTATTCATCATGATAGCCAGTTCCTGAACGAGGTCAAGGACATCAGAATTGCCATCCTGATTGATATCACCGCCAGCGTATCCTGTTCCGCTGGAAGGATCTATGAAAATCTCAAGGGTTGGATCTTTTTTGTCTAACCACCAGAGGGAGTTTGCTTCAGCAACAGGAGCGCAGTATTCTTGCTCTTTATTATCCACATCGAAGGCATCAACACCAGTGTAGAGACCTGTAGATAATGGATTTTTCTGGTTGGTAGGTTTTATTGTTATTGTGTGTTGGCCATGAGAAAGGTTATTGTTCGTGTAGAGCACCTGTTTCCATAGAGAGCCAACCGTATAGAGGTCAACCGTAGTATCCAGTTGCCCATCTATCCAGACCTCTGATATCCCCATGTTGTACTGCTTAAAACCAATCCAGGAAATAGAGGTTCCGTTAAAGGTGAATGTGCAGGATGCTGGTGTTTGTAAATCGTTTGAATACTTTAAGGTTCCCCCGGAGGCGTTTTGTTGATTGTTATATACACTCCAGGTTCCTGAGAAAGAGACACCGGCTCCGGTTTCCTCAGTGCGGACAATGACTTTATCAAAGTCCTGATTCTGGTCAATGTCAGGCATGTATCCACCAGGGTCCTCGCCATTGTAGTCTTTCCAGTAGAAAGTCAATGGCCATACTACAAGCCATGGATGGTAGTCAACGTTGTCGTTGACTGCATCACCTGTTCCACCAGGGTTTCCGGAATGAGTTGGACCAGTTGAGCTGCCCCACCAGTTGAGCTCGGCATTAAGTTCAGCTGCGGCTGTGTTCCGCGCACCCCATGTGGTATTGCCAGAGATGTTGTTAAGGTTAGCAGTTACATTAGTAGAAGTACCAGCAAGTCGGATACCTGTGTCGTTATTCAGAATGTCGTTATCCATAATGTTGACGCCATCTACTGTCCCTTGCTCTGCACCATAGAGCACAATGCCATATTTTGTATTGTTCTCAAGCTGGTTCCCGGACCCTCCAACCTTGATGTTGGACAGGGTCGCTGTCGGTCCCCCGTTAGCCCAGGAGAATAAGTAGATTCCGTACTCAAGGGTAGCGGGGCCAAGAGCGACGATAGTGTTATCTTGGACAGATACATTCGACATCGTCAAGCTACCGCTACCACCCTCAGCAGCAATGTTTCTGGCCTGCAGCATAATGCCGATGACCCAATCATCTGGAGGAGTAAAGCAACCGCCACCAGACACTGTGTTGTCCTCAACTATACTGTCGTTGGTGTTAGTCAGCTCAATACCGATCCAGCATGGCACGATAGTATTGCCCTCCACTGACCAGTTGCTGTGCAAGCCAGTACCGCTGTTTCCGACCAGGATGCCATTCCAGCTAAAGCCATGCATGTTGTTGCTCCAGACATTAACGTTGGAAGTGGCTGGTCCAGGAGCGTACGGGCCCCACGCCTGAATAGCGTTACCCGTGCCAGTGCCTTCTAACGGATCCTTATAATCCTTAATTTCCAGGTCGCGGATAGTGACATTGCTGACACCTGGAAGGAGTTCAAAGGCATCCATCCCACTGGAATAGCTTGTGCCAAGGTCAGGAGTGCCGACACCATTCTGGCCATCCATGATACCACCGGGGCTCACGCCCTGTATAGTGATGTAACCGCTGGCAGTATCTTCCGGACCAATAATCACGGACTGCTTGAACGTACCCTGCAGGCAGATGGTCTTCGGCCCGCCAAGATCTACAACTGCTTGAATGTTTTGGCCACTTGTTAGTGTCACATCACATGCGCCCTGGGGTGGTATAGTAGCAAAGGCTGGTTCTGGCGGTGAAACCACCAGCCCCAGGAGAACAAAAGCAGCTATTGTTATGAGCAGATAGCCCTTGTAAGAAATACTTTTAGGTCTCAACATTCCTCCCCCTTTCTTGTTTAAAGTTTATGTTGGTTCTTTCAGGGTTACATGAACCCTTTTTGAGAAACAGATAAATGTTAACTTCACTCATATCATAGGACACCACCTCCCTTTAAACTCGTGAACCGTGACCGTGATCCGTGTCCGTAACGAGTGACAGTAGCTGAAATTTGAGAAGAGAGCGTAGAGCGAAGAGCGAATAGCATAGAAATGGGAAAAAGAAAATAGGTCAGGCATCTCGGTACGAGTCGATTCCGACTTGCCTGACATGCGAGGCGAGACGCCTCGACTATTTTCACCTCGTTTGTGTCATTCAATTGAGATAATGGTTTGGCCAGATTGTTCAGGACAAGAGTCCGGAAACTTGGTAAGACAAACTTAAGAAGTGAAGAAATGAAAAACTTCTTCCCCATAAAACCCTTCCCCCCGAGGAACTATCTAAACAAACAGGCCGACTCTCTCAAAGGTTCATCCTTTGAAAGCTCGGCCCACCTCCAATAAACCGCTCTTTTACAAAGGTAAGACTTTATTGATATTTTATGTCACATTATAGAGAAATATTTAGTTTGTCAAGAAAAATAATTTCGATAATTGATTCAATTAGTAATGTAACATTTCTAAAAAGCTCATGACTGAAGGGTTTGCAGTATTTTGCAGTATATTGATAATTAATTACCTTACGAGCGCAGGAATGATAAACATAAAATTCATTTGAAGTATATGGAGAGAAGAAGTTACAAGTTTAAATGACGGAGGTATGTTTTTTTGCTGCCATATAAATGATGATATAGGTAATAACAGATGTAACAGACCCTATTAGTAACGAACCAAAAATGAAAGGCATCAGAAGGGGTTTTAGTTCATTGAGGAGATAACCAAATGTAATCTCTGACCAGTCTATTTCTGGAATTATCTGTTCTATTCCGAGAAATTGTGCACCCACCCATGTACTAAAGGTATATATTGGCACGACAGTCCAGGGATTTGTGATATACACACCAGCAAGTGTAGCGAACGGGTTGAGTCTAAAAATCCACACAACTGCAAAACCGATCAAGGTATGTAGACCTACTAGGGGGGACATTCCTATAAAGACACCCGTTGCGAAGGCCAGTGCTACCCTGTGAGGTGATTCCCTTAACTTTATGACTTCTCTGAGTCTATCTCTGAACGCCAAAGTGCTGATACCCCTCAGCTGAAAATGTTTTTTTCTTACCCGAAATGTCTATAATAACCCTTTTTGATTCTACAATATCTCCGATGTATATTGCCTTAATCTTTTTCTTGGCTGGTGCAGTAAATAACAGTTCATAATCTTCTCCACCTGATAAGGCTAATTTTATTGGAGAAACACCAAGATATGAGGCGACCTTTTTTAGTTCAAAAGACAGAGGAATATTTTTTGTGTATATTCTTGCACCAATCTTGCTTTCATCGCAGAGTCTCGATAAGTCAATAAGAAGACCGTCACTGATATCTATCATTGATGTTGCATTCCTGACAAATTTTATAGGGTCCCTTGCTACAGGCATGAGATGCCTCCTGAGCAAAGGCTCAACATCACTCCAGGATAACCCCAGTTTTGAAAGTCTAGAAGTTATAGTTCGGAGTTTGAGGTTAGTAATCCCCCCACGCCCCCCTTTAGTAAAGGGGGGTAGGGGGGGATTTGAACGCTGACTGCTGAACGCTGACTGCTTGATTACTGTGCCGCTTTCAAGAGGGATGGGTCTTTTTATCTTCTTGAGCAGATGTAGGCCACAGGCTGAATCTCCTAAGTTACCCGTCACATAGATTCTGTCACCTATCTTTGCACCGGAGCGTTTTATGTAACCTTTTGTATATCCAATGATTGTTGCTGATAATGTCATGCCTTTATGTGAAGCAGATAGATCCCCACCGACAAGGGATAAGTTGTAGAGATTCATTGCCTCATGAACTCCATCAAAAAACCTGTCAATCACATCTTTATCCATATTTTTATTCATGGCTATATTAAGAAGAAGGAACTTGGGTTTTCCTCCCATAGCATAGATATCACTCACATTAACGGAAACCAACTTGAAACCCAGTTGATAAGGAGTTATGAAACTCAGATTGAAATGTACCCTTTCTACCATCATGTCTGTAGTCACAAGGAGCTTTTCATTGGTTGGTTTTAATAAGGCAGCATCATCACCGATACCGACGAGAACAGTGGGTGGGAGTTTTTCAAACCTCTTCCGTATCTGCTCTAAAAGGGGTAATTCTCCAATTTGAGAGAGCTTCATAATTCTATGAGACACAAAATAACAAAAATTAGTAATCCCCCTCTGTCCCCCCTTAGAAAAGGGGGATTCCCCTCTTTTTTAAGGGGGGTAAGGGGAGATTAATGTAAACGTAGTATATAAAGTGTCATGCTGAACTTGTTTCAGTCCCGAATCAAGTTCGGGAAGACCCTGAAACGAGTTCAGGGTGACAAAATGTAAAAGTAATAAATACGTTTGTATTAATATTGAGTTAGCCTTGTAGCCGCAAACTTTATTTTGCGTGATTTGTTTATTTTCAACATTCTTTGTTTGAATCGCAGGCTAACCCCGAAAGCATTCGGGGCTGCGGCTACCAAAAAGGGATTTTTTGTAACTGTCTTAATAATTGTTATTCTTAGCCCTTTGCTTTTTTGACTGGTGACTTATGGCTATTGGCTACCTTTTTTGACTCGCTGCTATTTTTTTTCAGGGCGACCTTTAATACATCATCCATTGTCTCGGCAAAAACAAACTCCATATCTTTTCTGATGTATTTTGGAATATCATCAAGATCCTTTTTGTTCCTCTTCGGAAGAATTACTGTTTTAATTCCCATCCTCTTTGCAGCGAGAGCTTTTTCTTTCAGTCCACCGATGGGCAGAACCCTGCCCCTCAGGGTAACCTCTCCAGTCATAGCAACATCCTTCCTTACAGGTTTTCCTGTGATGGCAGAGGCTATTGCTGTTGCCATGGTAATGCCTGCTGAGGGACCATCTTTTGGTATCGCACCAGCAGGGACATGGATATGGAGGTCTGTCTTAGAAAATATGTCGTCTTTTATGCCAAGTCCTTTTGATCTCGAACGTATATAACTCAAGGCAGCCTGTGCAGACTCTTTCATAACATCACCAAGTTGTCCTGTTAGGGTGAGTTGCCCTTTGCCCCTCATGGGTGTTGCCTCCACATAGATAATATCTCCACCCGTCTCTGTCCATGCAAGACCTGTTGAAACACCAACCTCATCCTTTTCCATCTCTTCTTCGGGCAGGTACTTGGGTACACCGAGGTATCTATGCACATTCTGTGAATTTATTACAAACATATTCTCTTTACCCTCGGCTATCTTCTTTGCCACCTTCCTGCAGACGTGCGCAATTTCCCTCTCGAGGTTTCTGACGCCTGCTTCCCTCGTATACTGTGAAATTATACTCCGGAGTCCTATGTCTGTAATCTTCAATATCTTACTGCTAATACCATGTTCGTCTAATTGCTTCGGTATTAGATAGTTCTTTGCAATACCGAGCTTTTCCTCGGTTGTATAGCCAGAGAGATAGATTATTTCCATTCTGTCTCTTAAGGGACTTGGTATTGTATCCACGAGGTTACCTGTTGTAATAAACATAACCTTTGATAGGTCAAACGGAACGGTAAGATAGTGATCTACGAATGAGAAATTCTGTTCCGGGTCAAGTACTTCAAGAAGGGCTGATGACGGATCCCCTCTGAAATCCATTCCTATCTTATCTATCTCATCGAGCATAAACACAGGGTTGTTTGTCCCTGCTGTTTTTATGCCTTGTATGATCCTTCCAGGAAGGGCGCCAACATAAGTTCTCCTGTGCCCTCTGATTTCTGCTTCATCTCTCATGCCTCCCAGGGACATACGGGCAAACTCTCTTCCCAAGGCTCGTGCTATAGACCTGCCAAGAGAAGTTTTTCCAACACCTGGAGGGCCAATAAAACAGAGGATAGGACCTTTCATTTTCTCCTTCAATTTCCTGACGCTCAGATACTCCAAAATGCGCTCCTTTACCTTTTCGAGATCATAGTGATCATCATTGAGCACTTTATCTGCAGCCTTTATATCGAGATTATCTGTTGTTGATTTGGCCCAAGGTAATTCAACTAACCAGTCAAGGTATGTCCTTACAGTCGCTGCCTCTGCACTGTCAGGATGCATCTTTTCTAAACGTTTAAGCTGTTTCTCAGCTTCTTTCAGCACCTTTTCAGGCATTTTTGCATCTTCGATCTTTTTCCGAAACTCCCTTATCTCTTCTGCCCTTTCATCAATTTCACCGAGCTCCTTCTGTATTGCCTTCTGTTGTTCTCTCAGGAAATACTCGCGCTGTGTTTTATCGATTTCACCTCTTGCCTCAGACTGAATCTTCTGCTGAACTGTCAGGAGTTCAATCTCTCTCCCTAATATTTCACTGACTCGTTTCAGTCTTTGAATAGGGTCCATTATCTCAAGTATCTCCTGGGCCTGTTCTGTTTTTAGTCCAATATTTGAGGCGATGAGGTCAGCGAGTCTTCCCGGATCCTCGATCCCCTCTACGACCCCCATTACATCAGGCAAGATTGTTTTTCCGAGAGAAATAGTCTTATCTAACTGTTCTTTCACTGTCCTCATCTGTGCTTCATCTTCTATGCTAATGATATCGGGTTTCTTCTCACTAATCTTTTCTACGTCGGCTTTAAAGAAAGGCTCAGTCTGAGAATAACTCAATGCCCTTGCCTTGCTCAGCCCTCTCACCAGTAACTTTACCCTGCCATCAGGGAGTTTGAGCATCCTCATAACGCTTCCTACTGTTCCTATAGAGTAAAGGTCTTCAGGGGTAGGGTTTTCTATATCGAGGTCTTTTTGTGTGAGAAGGAGTACCATTTTGGTAGTGCTAAGGGAATACTCTATAGCCTTAATAGACATTTCCCTCCCCACAAAAAGAGGAAGTATCATGTAAGGGAATACCACAATATCCCTTACAGGCAGCACAGGCAGACTGTCGGGAATTTCTATCTCTTTATCATCTTTATGTTCTAAATCAATTACCATATCTCCTCAACTTTCTATTTGCTCCCTTTTATCCTTGTTGCAACCTCAAGAAGGTACTCTTTAAATTGTTCTGAAACCAAAGGGTTCTTCAATGCGAGATCAACAGTTGCCTTAAGATAACCAATCTTATCACCTGCATCATATCTTGTTCCTTTAAAGATATATCCATACATTGAGCGTTTCTTTAATAATCTGTGAAGTGCATCTGTCAATTGTATCTCCCCACCTTTTCCGAAACTCACATTCTCGAGCATATCAAAGATATCCGGGGTAAGGATGTACCTTCCGATTATTGCTAAGTCAGAAGGGGCTTCTGTTGTTTTAGGTTTTTCTACGAGATCTTTGATCCTGTATAAATTCTCTGCCTCTTTTACCCCGTCAATCACCCCGTATTTGTTTACTTCTTCCATAGGAACCTGCTGCAAGGCAATGATAGGGGATCCAAGTTTCTTGTAAAGGTCTATCATATCCTGAAGTAAGCTATCATCAGAGTCAATAATATCGTCACTCAAGAGAACAGCAAAAGGCTCGTCTTTTACAAATGGCTTAGCGCAGTATATTGCATGGCCGAGCCCAAGGGCTGCTTTCTGCCTTATGTAAGCAAAGTTCAGGTGGTTCAGCCTGCTAATCTCTTCAAGGAGCCTTTTTTTACCTGCCTTTTTAAGGCTTTCCTCGAGTTCGAAGGCTGAATCAAAATGGTCTTCTATGGCACGTTTATATTTTCCTGTTATGATGATAAACTCTTCTATCCCACAAGCACTGGCTTCTTCAATTGCATACTGGATCATTGGCTTATCGACAATAGGCAACATTTCTTTCGGGGATGCCTTTGTTGCAGGTAAGAATCTTGTCCCAAGTCCTGCAGCAGGAAATATAGCCTTCTTTATTCTTTTTTCCATACTTATCTTAGGTTAATATTATACCACACCAAGAACCAAGACTAAAGCAAGCAGAAATGCATTCAATGGTCTAAAATAATACATTATTAAGTGTTATGTAAAATAAAGAGGTGGAAGCGCTGAAGCTTATATGACCTTTACCTTAAGACTCTTAGAGAGAAAAGGGAAGAAGGATAGGTTTAATCAAAATTGAATGAAGGAAATATTTCCTTGGAAAAGAACATTGCAAGAGGAGATGATAAAGATGTTAAAAGTGAAACTCCATAAGTCAGCTCTCTTTTTATCCACAGTTTGTGTTACCTGTGGGACAACGTATGTCGTTGAAAAAGTAGAGGCTATTTTACTGGAAGGTGACAAACGAATAGGAAATGTATGTAAGGAATGTATAAAGATGGGCTCTCAGGAAATCCCTATGATACTCAGACAACAGTCTCAGAGGCTCAGGGAAAAGGCAAAAACACTTGAGGAGCTATCTAACCGCTCTATTGATTGTCCTCCATGGGATGAATATCTGCAGGCATCAGGGGATAAGAATTTAGGATCAGAAAATGCATGTCAAGAGGTAAAGGCCAATCCTCAAATGATTATGTCGAGGGTATTCTTGATCGGAGAGGGCATAGTGCCAAACGAAGAATTAGAAGGGCTCCAGAATGAACATATAAAGATATTCCTCACTGAGTTAGACATATCTCAATGGCCGCCAGAAATTTTACATCTAAAAAAGTATGCAGAAATAGAGATAGATGATAGATATTTATTCAGATTTGATGCGGGAGTATAAAGGATATATTTTGTGATTACGAAAGATCGGCTTCTCACTTTTTTTAAAGAAAAAGTCACAAGACCCTTAAGCTTTCGTGAGATCGTGTATTCCTTGGATCTTTCTTCATCAGAAAGACGCAGCCTCAAAAGAATCCTTAGAGAGATGTCCCGAGGTGGGGACATCGTGAAGACAAGAAAAGGTCTTTATGGTCCTGCAGTGGAGATGAGTCTTGTTACGGGCTATTTCGAGGCGCACAGGGAGGGGTATGGATTTGTTATACCAGAAGAACCTAAAGAGAGGGATATTTTTATTCCTCCAAGGGCAGCACTCGGAGCCATGGATAATGATAGGGTTGTTGCTCGGATTGAGAACCCGGTTCGAAGGGAAGGCAGGATAATCAGGATATTGGGAAGGGCACATACGCGAGTGGTCGGGACATGTGAGACAAGCAGGATAGGGTTTTATGTGAGACCCAAGAACAGGTCTTTCCCCTTTGACGTTTATATTGCTCCTAAAGACAGAGGTAAGGCAAGAGGTAAAGACAGCGTCATTGCTGAGATCGTAAGCTATCCTACAGACACAAGACAGCCGATAGGACGCATCATCAAGATATTGGATAAGCCAGAGAATCCTAAAGATGAGGTCGAGGGTATCATAGATGAATTTAATCTCCCGAGAAAATTTCCGCATAGTATCATCGAAGAGGCCAGAGAAATTTATTCAAAAATCCCCCCAGCCCCTCCTTTGACCCCTCTTTATCCCCCCTTAGTAAGGGGGGAATTGAAAGGGGGTGGGGGGGGATTACAAATGAAAAGAAAGGATCTCAGGCTTCTTCCTACTGTTACCATTGATGGAGAGAGAGCAAGAGATTTTGATGATGCTGTGTCAATTCAGGAGACAGATAATCGGTACAAGTTATGGGTTCACATAGCTGATGTTGGACATTTTGTAGGATGGGATTCAGCCATTGATGGAGAGGCGAGGAAAAGAGGTACAAGTGTTTATTTTCCTGACAGGGTTATTCCCATGCTTCCAAAAGAATTTTCTGAAGACCTCTGCAGCCTGAGACCAAAAAAGGAGAGACTGGCCTTTACCGTTGAGATGGAATTTGATAAGGATGGAGAAAGATTGAGCAGTAGATTATATCCGAGCATCATCATGAGCGATGAAAGGATGACATATACCTCAGTAAAGAAGATACTCGTCGATAGAGATAAAAAAGAAAGAGAAAAATACAATTATCTCCTCTATGAGTTTGAGACAATGGGAGAATTATGCAATGTCCTGAAGGATCGGCGGATTAAAAGGGGAAGCCTTGATTTCGATCTTCCTGAGCCAGAGGTTCTTCTTGATATTCAGGGTAATCCAGAGGCAATCATAAAGGCAGAGAGGAACTTTGCTCACATGATCATAGAGGAATTCATGATCGCTGCCAATGAGGCTGTGGCCGAGTATTTTGGAAGCCATGGTGTTCCAGGTCTCTACAGGATACATGAAGAACCTGAAACTACTAAGGTGAATGAGATCATCAGTATTATTAATTCTCTCGAGACCCTGAAAGCCAGAAAGACCATAAAAGCCAGAGATGTATCTGATCTTATAAGGCAGATTCGCGGTTTACCAGAGGAGGAGATCATAATCCTCATGATATTGAGGGGGATGAAGCAGGCAAGATACTCTGCCTTGAATATTGGCCATTTTGGATTAGCCTCGGAATGTTATACCCATTTTACCTCTCCCATAAGGAGATATCCAGACCTTGTTATCCATAGGATATTGAGAGAGGCCCTTACCAAAAAATATCTTAGCGATGAGAGGATACAGGAACTGGAACACATCTTACCAGATATTGCCTTTCATTCTTCGAGAATGGAAAGACAGTCTGAAGAAGCTGAAAGAGCTGTTCTGGATGCAATGAGGGTATGGTTTATGAAGGATAAGACGGGTGAAGAATTTGAAGGGATGGTGGTTTCTGTAACACCTTTTGGGTTAAAGATAAGGTTGAAGGATTACTATGTTGAAGGCTTTCTTCATGTTTCGTACATGACTGATGATTTCTATCGGTATGATGATAAAAGTCTAAGCCTTTATGGGATTCATAAGAAAAAAAGGTTCGGTATCGGAAGAGAGTTAAAGGTCAGGATTGACAGGGTTGATTTACAAGAGAGAGAGATAATTCTTGGAATCTCATTGAAAAACTCAGGATTTAGTGATAGCATCTTTTCAGAGAAAAGTTTAAGAAATAGAGAAAGGAAAAGAATAGAATGACGAAAAGCCAGGCCAAAACAGCTCTAACCTTCATTGTCTTAGCCATTCTTTTTTTCATAAGCTCACGTTTTGTTTTTAAATTTTTTTTTCTGTTTTTAGTGATTGGACTGATTTGTCTCGTCTTGGGAGTTTCGATCCTGAAAGGAAGTAAAAAATGAAGAGTGTGGAGTTGCTGGAAATATGAATAGCCTTCCTTAAACCCTACTTTTCTGGCTGACTATGTAGTCCTCTGTCAGGCCTTTCTCTTCTCTTTTCCATCGTAGTCCTATAGTCTTCCTCAAATTCGTCTTTAAGTTTTCGAGCTTCATCTAAGATAATTTTCAACCTTTTGCTTAAAAGTTCAGTGCTCGAACTTTCTTTTATTCTCATTGAAACCTCGTCAATCCTTTCATTGTATTTGCGCCTCCATATTGCTATTTTTTCTAATTCCCTGAGGTAAACACCTAGGAGTTCCCAGGCAGCTTGTCTGTCGCACCGGAAAGCTATTTTGAGAGCGATCACATATACTTTTGAAAAATCAATGAATTCGTAAAGTTCCGATGGACCTTTATTAATGGCTTCAATAATACTTTTAGCTATTTGTTGTGTACTTCTCAAGTCTCTCCTTCTGGTGCCGGAGACCCATTTGCACCGTCTCGGAACAGAGTTCCGAGGGATTTTAAGATTAAAAATGCCCTAGAATCTTGCTTCATGAAATTGTCTTATTTTACTTGTAGGTCATTGAATAATCAAGAAGATCCTCTCTTCGTGAAGATCCTCTCTTCGGAAAAGAGGTGGTTCATATATAGTTGACTGTAAATGTGTAGGTTCCTAATGCTTGATAATTAAGGATTACGAATGGAAAATTGTATAATGCTTTCCCAATTAGCGAAGTGCTGGAACCATTTTAGCTAAATAAGGGAACCCCTAGTCCGGTGATAGCTGATGTAAAATAGTGCCATTGACCGGGAAAAGATATTTGATACACATACACCCAAAATAGGAGCTCTTGAAATTCTTAAATTTGACGGTTACCCATTCCATCAATGACGAGCAATCCGGAATCATTCTACCAATTTAAACTTAAATTGGCATTCATCATAAAGACCCACACCATAATTGCCGACGTAACCGTGATAGGTGTAAGTTCCCAGTGGAGCAGTGACAGGTATAATTTGCGACACGTATTTAGACTTTGACCTATAAGAATTTAAAGTAACCTCGATGGGACCAATTAGATAACCAGAGGGTGGATACTTATTTCCATTTGGCAAAGTTACCTTTGTTGCAAAGAGGACAGTCCCATATACCTTATTAATATCCTCAATTAAAGGCGAAGAGAAAACTTATCTCATTGATTTCTGTTTGTAATGTTGTATGGAAGAGGAATATCTAAAAATAACGACTAACAAGGAAGGAATGAACCGGCCCTGCTTACCTCGTAGAGCATTCATTCCTATGTGTTATTCACAATCTTCATTCTTATCACTTTCTCTCAAGGATCTCGATATGATCAGGTACATTAGGAACGACACAAAGGAATTCAAAAGGTTCATCTCCTTCCGCTTTATACCAGTGTGGAATGCCCTTGGGGATAAATACGACATCACCTCTTTTTACCTCATAGACGACCTCTCCGATTCCAACCTTAGCACGCCCCCTGAGTACAAATTGTTCGTGTTCAACAATGTTTGTATGGTTTGGCATACCTCCACCAGGCTCCATAATAAACCGTCTCATCACGAAGTTTGAGGCATCACCAGGGCCGATAAGAACCTGCATCGAAGTACCTGAGCCTGCTTGTACGGCTTTCTTTAGGATCATGTCAGCAGAAGTAACAATCACGTTATTCCCTTCACTCATTGTCAATACCTCCCCATCGAGTTGCTAAAAGGATTTAATTCTCATAACCACTTTTTCCTTTTGAAATAAAACAACATTAAGATGCCGATAGTAATCATGGTGAGCAAAATGAGAGGATACCCCCAGCGCCACTCAAGTTCTGGCATAAATTTAAAGTTCATCCCATAAACTCCAGCAATAAACGTGAGGGGCATAAATATCGTAGCGATGATTGTCAACACCTTCATTACCGCATTCAATCTGTTGCTGATACCCGTGAGATAAATATCAAGCATTCCGGAAAGCATCTCCTGTAACGTTTCTATTGTGTCAATAATCTGAATGTTATGATCATAAACATCCCTGAGGAATATCTTTGTCGAGCCTTTTATAAATTGAGACTCTCCTCGCTCCAAAACACTGATTACTTCCCGCAAAGGCCAGACAGACTTTCGGAAGAATAACATCTCCTTTTTTAATTTATGGATAATATTCAAGGTTTCCGGGACCGGGTTAATGACCAACTTTTCTTCCAGGAACTCTATCTGTTCTCCGATTTTTTCCAGGATTATAAAATAGTTGTCCACAATTGCGTCTAACAGGGCGTAGACCAGATAATCAGCTCCCATCTTTCTTATTTTACCCTTACCACTCCTTATTCGCTCCCTGATCGGATTGAAAACATTGCCCACATTTTCCTGGAAAGAAAGAACGAAATTAGCTCCGAGGATAAGGCTTACCTGCTCTATAAGGATTTCACTGCTTTTATCATCATAAGAGAACATTTTTAAAACGACATACATATATTCACCAAAATCCTCTATCTTCGGACGCTGGTCAGTGTTTAGGATATCTTCTAACGTGAGCGGATGCAATTCAAAACATTCACCGAGTTTTTCTAAGGTCTGAACCTGATGAATACCGTCTACATTGATCCAAGTTACGGTGGGCCTCCCCTTGTAGGGGAAACATTCCTCAAATGTCTTTGCTTCTTTTTCCTGAAATTGTGTTTCGTCATAATCCATGATAGTGATCTTTATTTCCTCAGTCTTTCTTTCACCAATATGAATGAGGGTCCCAGGTGGAAGGCCAGCCTTCTTAGATCTTTTCTTCATTAGTTTTGGCATAATGTTACCTTACTCAAAGTCCTTTTTCCTTGTCAATCAATCTTTTATAAGGGTATAATTTACCTCAAAATGCTACCAACACATCATTCATTACTTTTACTGGAGATAGGCACTGAGGAGATACCCGCAGGGTTTCTGTCCGGGGCAATTCAGAGCCTAAAGGACAATGCTGCAACAATCCTGAGTGAATACTATATTGCTTTTTCCGAAATCAAGGCCTATGCAACACCAAGAAGGCTTGTTCTTATTGTTAACGGGTTACCAGAGCAACAGGAAAGCCGTGTGAGGGAAGTATTTGGTCCTCCAAAACGTGTAGCCTTTGATGAGAAAGGCAATCCAACAGAGGCAGCTATGAGATTTGCAAGCTCTCAAGGGGTAAAGTTAGAAAGTCTTGTTGTAAAAAAGAAGGACAAAGGCGAATATGTAGTTGCTGTGATCGAAGAAAAAGGATTAGCAGTAAAAGACCTTCTATCAGAGGTGTTAAAGAGGATCACCCTCTCGATACGTTTCCCAAAAACCATGAGATGGGGAAACGGGAGCATGAGATTTGCCAGGCCAATACACTGGCTATTGGCGATGTTTGGTAAGGATATCATTCATTTTGAGATTGATGGTATAAAAAGCAGTAACATGACATGGGGTCACCGATTCCTTTCACCTGCAAAGTTCCAGATAAAGGAAGTATTAGATTTCAAAAATCTTCTTGATAATAATCTTGTCATTGTTGACCAGGAACAGAGAAAAAGGATGATCCTCGACGGCATCCGGAATCTTTCTGCTTCAGTCGGAGGGATACCTATCGAGGATGAAGAGCTCATTGAGACAGTTAATTTTCTTGTTGAACATCCCTTTCCCGTACTCTGTAGCTTTCAGAGGGAGTACCTGGAACTTCCAAAGGAACTACTCGTAACCGTCATGAAGGACCACCAGAAATTCTTTGCTATAGAAAATGAAGGGGGCAGACTCATCAATCACTTTATCGTTATCAGCAATACAAAAAAAGAAAATGAAGAGACCGTGAGGATTGGTGCCGAGCGGGTCATTAAGGCAAGGTTTGAGGATGCAAGATTCTATTTCGAAGAGGACAGGAAAAAAATCCTCTATGAAAGGATAGGGGGTCTCAGGAAGGTTATCTTCCAGGAGAAGCTTGGAAGTCTCTATGAAAAGACAGAAAGGATAGTCTCCATTACAGAGTTTCTCTCTGAGAGACTCCTGTCTTCGGCAAAGGATAAACTCCTCCGTGCTGCATGGCTTTCAAAAACAGACCTCTTAACAGGGATCATCAGGGAGTTTACTGAACTACAGGGCATTATGGGTAAATATTATGCAATGCATGATGGTGAAGATAGTGAGGTTGCAACGGCTTTAGAAGAGCAATACCTTCCAAAGCATTCGGGTGGAGAGCTTCCCCGTACAGAGGTCGGAGCTCTTCTCAGTATAGCCGATAAGATAGACAATGTAGTCTCCTTCTTTTCTTTAGGACTTATCCCTACAGGCTCTGAAGACCCCTTCGCCCTGAGAAGGCAGGCACTTGGAATTATAGCGATATTGTTAGACAAGGGCTACAACCTGCCTTTAAAAGATTTGGTACAAAAGGCCTTACAAAATTTAATAAGCCTGTTCCCACTTCCAGAAAAAATAGAAGAAAAAATTTTCCTATTCTTTGAGCAGAGGTTTGAACCTGTATTTTCTGATAGGGGATATAGTTCCGACCTTGTACAGTCAATCCTTCCCATGTCGCTTGATCTCAATCTCAAAGATATGGAGGGAAGGCTTGATGCCCTGAAGAGATTCAAGGAGGATAAGGATTGCGACAATTTCCTTCTCGCAATAAAACGTGTTCATAATATTATTCCTAAGAAAATAGTTCCTGAATTAAAGACAGAACTCCTTGAAGAAGAAGCTGAGAAGGGATTAAAGGACAGAAGCGATTCCGTAAAATCTGCTCTTCAGGATTTTCTTGAGGAGAAGAGGCACTATGATGCCATCAATCTTCTTACTTCCCTAACAGAACCAATTAACTATTTCTTTGATCGTATCCTTGTTATGGACAAAAGGGAAGAAATAAAGCAGAACAGGCTGGCATTGCTGAAAGAGGTCTGGAGAACCGCCTCGACCATTGCAGATTTTTCAAAGCTACAGTCTCCTCAATAGTTTCCGTAATTATCTTTTCATATTTATAAGCAAACGCATCAATTTGTATTACATTGTCATTGCGAGCGCAGCGAAGCAATCGCGTATTTGCTGAGATTGCTTTGTCGCTCCGCTCCTCGCAATGACTTTTGAGAGGATTGCGTGATTCAAGGTAAAATATTAAAATGGCAACGGTAGAAAGGTTTTCAGCATTATCTTCCAGTGACTTCAGGCTCTTCTGGTTCGGCCAATTTATTTCCCTGTCAGGCACCTGGATGCAATCTGTTGCACAGGCCTGGCTTGTGTATAGCCTGACAAAATCACCTTTTTATCTTGGTCTGGTTGCAGCCGCTGGTTCGCTACCGGTGCTTTTATTCTCACTTCTCGGTGGAATTGTTGCTGATAGGATCAGAAAAAGAAACCTTCTTTTAATAACTCAGGCATTATCAATTATCCCGGCCCTTTCTCTTGGCATACTAACCCATATGAATCTGATTACTGTTTGGCAGGTTGCACTCCTTGCAATATTCCTCGGTACCGTAAATGCTTTCGACATACCTGCACGGCAAGCATTCATTATAGAAATTGTAGGGAAAGAGCATCTTACGAATGCCATAGCATTGAATTCTGCTGCCTTTAATGGTGCACGTATAATCGGGCCTGTTATTGCCGGGATGGCAATTGCTTACCTGGGGCTCCCTGCATGTTTTTTCCTGAATGCCTTAAGTTTTCTTGCAGTCATCGTTGCCCTTTCAAAAATGAAGATGAAAGGTTATATAAAAGCAAGTTCTAAGGGATTTGTAAGAGATTTTATAGATGGAATAGAGTTCATAAAAAGCAAACCTGAAATTTATTCTATCATGCTTCTTATTGCTGTATTCAGTCTCATAGGTATACCGTATATAACCTTTCTCCCTGTATTTGCGGGGGAGGTGTTGAGAGCAGGTCCTGAAGGGTATGGATTTCTTGTTGGTGCAACAGGCATAGGGGCCTTATCAGCGGCCCTGTCTATCGCATTTAGAGGTGATATTCAACAAAAGAAAAGGTTTATGTCAACAGCAGCACTCTGTTTTTCCTTTTTCCTCTTAGTCTTTTCAGTATCCAGGACTTTTTATCTTTCTGTATCTGCCCTCATCTTTGTGGGATGGGGAATGGTGAGTTTCCTCGCAACAGCAAACAGCTTTGTACAGCTTTCGGTATCAGACAGCATCAGGGGAAGGGTGATGAGTGTATATGCCCTTGTGTTTCTCGGGTTCGCCCCGATCGGGAACTCCCTCATTGGCATGCTGGCTGCTTCAATAGGAACAACAAGGGCAGTAACCGTTTCAGCCATAATCTGTATTATTGGATCAGGTCTGTTTATGTACAGAAACTATCGACTTCATTGATTAAAGGACGGTTTGAGATTCTCAATTTGGAAAATATCTGCTTGTGGCAGGTTCGATTTTGAATTTGTTTAAAGGTTAGATTTTTATTTAGACTTTAAAGGGGGATACTATTATGAGGGTCCTTGCAATAGATACGTCGACAATGCTTGGAGGAGTAGCTGTTATGGATGACCTGTTGGGTCTGGTTGCGGAGGTAAGGTTTAATGTGAAGTCTACACATTCAGAGAGGTTGATGACATCTATAGAATATGTCCTGAAACAATCAGGATATACAATAGCTGATATGGATTTCTTTGCAGTAGCTATAGGCCCTGGCTCTTTCACAGGGCTGAGAATAGGTTTAAGCACTGTTAAAGGCTTTTCATATGCAACGGGAAAGCCAATAGTCTCTGTTCCTACGCTCGAGGCGCTTGCACACAATTTTTCCTTCAGCCAATATCCTGTCTGTACCATGCTTGATGCGCGAAAGAAAGAGGTGTATGCAGCCTTGTTTAAATGGAAAGATGATAGTTTCATAAGATTGATAGATGAGATGTCAATAAAGGTCAATAGGCTGATAGAAAAAATTAATGAAACATTCCTGACGTGTAAGGTTATAAAAGAAGATAAAAATAATCCCTCCTCACCCCCCTCTATATCCCCCCTTAGTAAGGGGGGATATAGAGGGGTTAAAGGGAGGCAAGGGGGATTATCGGATGAAAAGATTGTCTTCACCGGTGATGGAACAATCCTTTACAGAAATGAAATTGTTGATCTCATGGGTGAAAGGGCTATCTTTGCATCCCCGGAAAAGCTGGTGCCTTCACCAGCTAATGTAGCCTACATTGGAATAACAAAGGCTTTGAAAGGCGAATTCTCTGAGCCTATTAGCCTTATTCCATTTTATATAAGAAGAGCAGAGGCTGAGCTCAAAGAAAGTGAGAAAGCAGAGAGCGAGGAGCAAGGAGCAATGTAACCCCACCCATCCTCCCCGTAGACCCCTCTTTAATTCCCCCCTTACTAAGGGGGGAAGAGAAGGGGGGTAGGGAGGGGTTATTCTCCACTCCCTTGATGGGAGTGGATTGGGGGGAGGGTGGAATGAGAAGGATTATTCTGAGACAGTAAAATTGGAATAGAGTTCGCTGTGAATATAATAGGTCTCCCATGACTGAAGTAATTATCCGAGAAATGCAATGGTCGGATGTCCCTCAATTTCTAAAGATTGAACGCGTATCCTTCTCTACTCCCTGGTCTGAAACTGCCTTTTTAAAAGAGATCTACAATACATATTCAATAACAAAAGTTGCTGTATTTGAAAATGAGATTGTTGGCTATATCTGTGTCAACTATTTGATCGATGAAGGGCATATCCTAAACCTTGCAGTTCATCCTGACCTGAGGAGAAGAGGAATTGCTACCGCCCTCGTTGAAAAAGTTCTCGATGAACTGAAAGAGAGGGGTTGTAAGTCTTTGTCCCTTGAGGTCAGGGTTTCAAATCATGATGCGATACAATTTTACGAACGCTTTGGCTTCAGACCTGTGGGTTTCAGGAAAAACTACTACACATTGCCGATGGAAAATGCAGTTCTCATGGTGCTCGATATGTGAACTATTTCCACGCACCTTTAATATCTGCCCCACACTCTGAACATCTTCCATCTTTAAGCTTATTTTCAATAATGCTGAAACCAAAGCGCTTGATAAGTAGCTTTTTGCAATTGTGGCAGTAGGTATTTTCTCCACCTTCTCCTGGAACATTGCCTTCATACACATATTTAAGACCCGTTTCAAAACCGATATCTCTCGCCTTCCGCAGTGTCTTTACAGGTGTCCTCGGTTTATCAGTTAATTGAAACGTCGGATAAAACTGAGTTACATGCCAGGGTATAAAAGGATCAACAGATTTGATAAACCCTGCAATGTCCCTCATGTCTTCTTCAGAGTCATTGTAGTCAGGGATTATCAGTGTCGTTACCTCAACCCAGACACCAAGTTCCTTCATGAGCCTTATCGTCTCTTTTACTGGCTCAAGTCTGGCACCACATATTTTATTGTAAAAATCATCGTTTCCCTTGAGGTCTATGTTATTTCCGTCGAGGTAAGGTGCAATAACCCTTGTTGCCTCAGGAGTTGTGTATCCGTTACTCACAAATACATTCTTGATACCTTTTTCGTGCGCGAGCCTTGCGCAATCATACGCAAACTCAAAGAAAATGGTCGGTTCAGTATAGGTATAGGAGATGCTCTTACAGCCATTCTTTTCTGCTGCCTCTACTATTACCTCTGGAGTAACGTGCTGTCCGAGAATTTCACCCTCGTGTTCCTTTGGATACTGAGATATTTCGAAATTCTGGCAGTGTTCACAGCGGAAATTGCAGCCTACTGCTGCAATCGAAAAGGATGTTGAGCCGGGCTGAAAGTGAAAAAGGGGCTTCTTCTCTATAGGGTCAATATTCATAGAAACAACCCTACCGTAAACAAGGGTATATAAAGTGCCATCTATGTTCTTCCGAACATAACAGATGCCTCTTTTTTCATCCTTGATTAGACAGTGATGGGCACAGAGAAAACACCTGACTTTCTTCTCATCGAGTTTTTCGTAAAACATAGCTTCTTTCATAATGAAAATTTACTCCTTTCTCGATATTTCCTTTTTCAATGTTTCCCTTATTTTCTCAACAGCCTCAGGATTAGCAAGGGTAGTAATATCTCCTGGTTCTTCACCCATGGCGATTCTCCGTACCACGCGGCGCATAATTTTACCGCTCCGTGTTTTTGGTAAATCCGGCACAAAATGAATCCTTTCCGGACGAGCAATCTTGCCGATTTCTTTCTCAACCTGTCCTATCAAAGCATTGATAAGGGAAGGGCTTGCCTGTTCTCCATGTCGTAAGGCCACAAAAGCCACAATACACTGACCCTTTATTTCATGCGGCATTCCAACAACTGCTGCCTCTGCTACCGAGGGATGTGTTATGAGAGCTGATTCTATTTCGGAGTTACCCATACGGTGTCCAGCAACATTCAGTACATCATCGGCCCTTCCTTGTAGCCAGAAGTAGCCGGTTCCATCTTTACGAGCCAAATCTCCTGTGAGGTAGACATTGAGGTATTTACCCCAGTATCCCTCAGCATATCTTTCAGGAGCCTTATAAAGACCTCTGAGCATTCCCGGCCAGGGCTGAGTTATTACCAGATAACCACCGGCACCAGCGGGAACAGGATTTCCTTTTTCATCATAGATGTCTGCCTTGAATCCTGGCAGAGATTTTGTTGCTGAGCCAGGCTTGAGGGGAGTTATGGGAAGGGGAGAGATGATAAAATTGCCCGTTTCAGTCTGCCACCACGTGTCCATGATTTGACATCTCCCTCCTCCGATATTTTCGAAATACCATATCCAGGCTTCAGGATTTATGGGTTCTCCAACAGTACCTAAAAGCCGTAAAGAACTCAGATCATAGAGCTTTGGCCATTTTTCCCCAAATTTCATGAAGAGTCGAATCGCTGTGGGAGAGGTGTAAAAAACAGTTGCTTTATACCTTTGTAAGATAGACCAGAACCTACCGGGTTCAGGCCAATCAGGTGCGCCTTCATACAAAAGAGATGTAACACCGAGGATAAGAGGGGCATAGACAATGTAGCTGTGTCCTGTAACCCAGCCAATATCTGCTGAGCACCACCAAACATCACTCTCTTTAAGATCAAATACCCATTTCAGGGTAAAGGATGTACCCAATGCGTAGCCACCATGCACATGGACTACACCTTTTGGTTTTCCTGTGGTACCAGAAGTATAGAGTATATAAAGGGGATCCTCTCCATCTAATATCTCTGTTTCACATTCGTCAATAGTGAGACCAATCTGTGGAAGAAATTCTCTTGTCTTCTCGATGAGTTCATCCCACCAATAATCTCTTCTTTCTCGAGGGGTTAGTGGATCTCCTGGATACCACTTAACGTCCTTTTTTGGTAAAACCTCCTCAGAGAGGCGTTTATAAACGATGACATGCCTTACTGTGGGTGCATCCAACAATGCTTCATCAACCTGTTCCTTGAGCATGACAACCTTACCGCGCCTGTAGAACCCATCACATGTTAGTACTGCCTTTGCTTCTGCATGATTTAACCTCTCTCTTAAAGCGATACCACTTAGGCCAGAGAACACAACAGAATGTATGGCTCCGATCTTGGCACAGGCAAGCATAGCGATAGGAAGTTGCAATATCATAGGAAGGTAAATTCCTACTCTATCGCCTTTCTTGACACCCAATATTCTTAAGGAATTGGCAAATCTATTAACCTCTTTATAGAGGTCTGCGTAAGTGAATGCCTTTTCTTCTAAAGGTATTCCCTCGTTTGTCGTAGGTTCTCCTTGCCAGTAATAGGCAACCTTATCTTTTGCTTTATGTTTGTCCAAGGCATCAAGAGTGATGTTATACTTTGCTCCAACAAAGAACTTTGCATAAGGTGGATTCCAATCCAGGACTTGAGAATATCCATCAATACTTAGTCCTACCTCTTTTATCATTTCAACCCAGAACCTCTGTAGATCTTCATCAGCCCAGGCCCGTAATTGTTCTTCATCTTTAATCCCGTGCTTTACCATCCAATTGTATACATTCGTGGTCTGAATAAACTCTGGTGAAGGCTCGAATTTTCGTTCTTCTTTCAATAAAACACGCGTAGCACCTTCAGGTATAAGCTTTCTTGATTCCATACGTCCCCCTATACCATTACATCCTTTATTGCATAAAGGACTTTAAAGCGCTTAGCAATAGCCTCAAGGAGTTCAGACAATTTCTTTTCCTCTATGTCTGTTCGTACAAACAGATGTCTATGCCCCTCCTTGTCCGCATTATAAGATGTCATAACACTTACTATCCGACCGCCATGAGTCCTTATGGTATTGATTACCTCTTGAGCAGTTCCAGGGATATCAGGCAACTCTACAGCGATTTTTACTCCCCCCCGAGTTAAACCACTGATATCCACTAACGCCCTAAATATATCTGTTTGAGTTATCACACCTACCAGCTTACCTCCCTCCACTACAGGCAAGCCGGATATCTTTCTTTTCAACATCATCATAGCAGCCTTCTCAATGGATTCATCCGGTCCGATTGTGTAAAGATCTTTGGACATGATATCTTTAACCTTGACTTCACTGAGGAGACTGTAAATCTCGTGGACATCCAGGGAAGTGGCCTTAGATGGTGTTGCTTCCTTTAAATCCTTGTCAGTAACAATACCTATGATGTCCCCATTTTTTACAACAAGAAGTCTTCTGACGTTATTATCCTTCATAATCCTGAAGGCCTTTATTATTGGTGTGTCCTCATCAATCGTAATCACTTTTTTCGACATACAATCCCTTACTAACATGTGGATCTCCTTTCTTTGCGTTGAAAAGAATAGTTTTATTCTTAAACTCGATATTCCTTCTACTCTTGTTACAGGGTTTCCTTATGTCATTCCCACCCTCGATTCCTCGAGGGTAAACTCCAGTGGGAATCCATTCTCTCACTGTCATTCCGCACTTGATGCGGAATCCAGTTTCTTTCTGGATTCCTGTTGTAGTTTATCCCACACATTGATGCGGGGCAGGAATGACCATATGAGTAAGAATCTGTTCAGTTTTTTTGATACCCTGAGGTCTTGCCGCAGGGTCATTCATTTCAAAAAACTCTCTTTATTATAATGAAAATCACATCAGAGAATGAGAAATATCTTAGCAGATTGTTTAGATGACGACTTTGGCTGTGGTTTATATTTTAGATTCCCTCTCCCTTGACGGGAGAAGGTTAGGGTGAGGGTGAACCAGATTTTCCTTATGGTATACTTAGTCTAATATTTTGGGCTTGAATAAGAATTTTTCATTACTATGAATACATTTAAACCAGTTGCGTTGGGTATAGCCCTTGGGTTCGTGTGGGGTGGTGCATTATTTCTAACCACATGGCTTTCATATTTCACAGGGTATGGAAGGTTTTTTCTTGTAGCGATACCGCAGTCTCTCTATCCGGGATATACTATCTCACCTTCCGGGAGTCTCCTCGGCCTTATGTATGGCTTTGTTGATGGTTCCATCAGTGGGGCATTGATAAGGTGGATTTACAACAAGATTGTGAAATAATCCTATTGCTTTAAACACTGTTTTCCTCTGACCATACTTTTATTTCCTGCTGCTTTTTCTCTTGCACCCTTTTAGATTTTCGTGATTCTTGTCACTTCATTTTCTCCTTTTTTATCAATATATTACTAAAGGTCACATGAAGTACCTTATGAACAAAATATTATTATCTTTAACGTTCACACTCGTTTTTATATTTACTGCTCATGTTGTTCTGTTTTTTTATCCGGTAGCTTGTCGTGGAGCTATGGATGACCCATGCGAAGGGCTTCATACCTCTCTTCTTGTCGATACAAAAAATCACAAAATGTGGTTGTGTCAGGAAAATAAATCAGTAGGAGAATTTGAGGTGGCTTTGGGAAAAGGCGGTGTTGACAAGCGTAAAAGAGGAGACAAGAAAACACCACTCGGTGCGTATGCACTCGGCTCTCCTCGTCCATCGGATCGTTTCCACACTTTTATTCCGGTAAGCTATCCAACTCAGGAACAGGTTTCAAATGGATATTCTGGTAGTACCATCGGTATTCATGGCCCACTCCGCGCTTTTAAGAGGTTTGGAAGTATGACCACGTGGTATGACTGGACATCAGGTTGCATTGCTGTTGGAACTGATGAGGATATTTCAGAAATAGCTCAATGGATTAAAGAGCAAAAAGTGAATAAGATTTTTATTCAATAAACCCACCAGTTGCATAAATTTTCTTCGCTTGAGGAGGCAGATGTGCTGAAAAGCCCTGCCATCGACACCTTACAGCCCTCCCATGTGGTCTGCCAGCCTTTTCAGGAATACACAAAAGGTGAAATCTACGGTCACGTGTATCAGAATAAAATCTTGTCGGTTTGCAGGGGTTTTCAGCATTTCTGCCTCCTCGTTAATGCAACGTTTGGGTAAAGATAACATTAGACGTTCAGAAACCCAGCGAATAGCTTAAGCCATGCCACCAGAGATGAATGCCCCAAACAGGTTTGGAGAATGTCAAAAACTACTTCCTCTGCGAATTTGTTTAGTTGACTAAGAAAAAAGAAATATCCTATAATTTTTGAAAAATATCCAGGACTAAAGCCCGAGACAAGTTAGATGAAAGACATGAAAGACTATCTTTTCGTTCAGGATACCCTTAATCCCCAAGTCAAGAAACTCAGGTCTTTCTGGATGGTTGCTTGGTTAAAAGAAAATCTCTATACTAAGCAACTCTTAAACCCAATAAAACTTTACTAATTTGGAGGAGTTGAACGCCAATGTCGAAAGATGAAATATTCAATGATAAGCTGAATTTCATAGGTGATTTTCATTTTAGTGAAAAAGTTGCCTCAGTGTTTGATGACATGCTTAATCGTTCGGTGCCGTTTTATCAGGAGATTCAGAGGATGATAGGTGAGTTAGCCCTCGATTTTGCGGTAGATGGAACAAACATCTATGATTTGGGGTGCTCAATAGGCACAACCTTGCTAAATCTGAACAGGGGCATTGGTAACAAGGTTAAATATATCGGTATAGACTACTCAGAAGACATGCTTGAGAAATGCAGAAAGAATCTTTACGAAAAAGGATTCTCCGGGGAGTGCGAACTTATCTGTGCTGATCTGAATAAGGGGATACATGTTGAGAATGCTTCGGTCATTCTTATGGTGCTAACACTTCAATTTATTAGGCCCCTCTACAGGGATAAATTGATAGAGAGTGTCTTTAGGGGGATAAACGATAACGGGTGTCTAATCCTTGTAGAGAAAGTGCTGGGTGAGGATTCACTTTTTAACAGGTTGTTTATCAAATATTACTATGACATGAAAAAGAGAAACGGCTACAGCGAACTGGAAATAGCTCAGAAGAGGGAAGCGCTTGAAAATGTGCTTGTACCATACAAACTGATTGAAAACAGGGAACTTCTGTTACAACAGGGTTTTAGGTACTGTGATGTGTTCTTTAAGTGGTATAACTTCTGTGGTATGGTGGCAGTAAAATAACACAGTGATAAAACTCGGCAATTTTATTTTTTTACGTAGAAATGTTATTTTTCCAGTTTTCTTTGTTTTCTTTGTCTTAGGTACAAGGCCTGCATCAGGCAGCGATCATCTGGAAATTTGGAGGTATGCAATGGGGATTGCTGTGGCCTTTGCCGGACAGATCATCAGGGCATTAACCATCGGACTTGCCTATATTATTCGTGGTGGGAAAAACAGAAGAGTTTATGCTAAGACATTAGTTAAAAATGGTATTTTTGCGCATTGCAGAAATCCTCTATATCTGGGGAATATTCTGATTGTTATAGGACTTGGGATTGTTGCTCATTCGATTCTGTTTTATGTCCTTGGCATTCCTCTTTTCATATTCATGTATATGGCGATTATTAAGGCAGAAGAAGATTATCTTGCGAATACATTCGGAGAAGAATATATCGAATACTGCAGGAATGTAAACAGGTTTATACCAAGGATGTCAGGGATCAGAAAAACCATTGAAGGCATGCAGTTTAACTGGCGGCGCCTCATCGTCAAAGAATATGGCGCAACATACTTATGGATAACATGTATGATTTTACTGATCATGAAAAATCAATATTTTCTATACGGCCATAAGGTAAATAAAAATGTACTTTTGACTTTATCCCTGTCATTTTTTATTGTCACATTGTTATATGCAGTTGCAAGGTATTTCAAGAAAAGCAAACGATTGAGAGCAGATTAACACTGGATGCTGACCTAGTTATTTTTGTAATCGTTGATTGATCACCTGTTCCAGGCTTGTTTTTTGTAGGTACATTGTCTCATAGGAAGTTCTTCTTGTACTATCATGCATGGTATACTGATACACTTATAGTTTCGGATAGAGGACTTTTGAAAAAACCAAAAAGGAGATGATAAAGAATGAGAAAGGTGTTCATGATAGCAACCCTGATATTGTCTGTCTGTGTACTGTCCACATCTCTCCATGCCAAAGATACCTCAACAGAAAAGACGGGAGAGTCATTATTTAATAAGAATTGTGCCTCTTGCCATCCGAATGGCGGTAATATCCTGAATCCTAAAAAGAGTCTTTACAAAAAAGACCTCGAAGCAAATAACATTTTAAAAGCAGAGGATATTGTGAGGATAATAAGAAATCCGGGACCGGTCCCGACACATCCTCAGGAATGGGCAGGCATGACAATGTTTGATGAAAAGAAAATCTCAAATGATGATGCTCTCAAAATAGCAGATTACATTTTAAAGACCTTCAAATAAATGTTTGCACGTCGCAATAGTTGGCAAGGAAAACCTCGATGAGCATAACACTCGTTTTTACACTGTAGGGCATACTTATCTACTTTTGATTCCTGTTTGATTAATGTTCTTGGTCTTATCTTATAGTTTTGTACATCTTGAAAATACAAAGAAAATAAGGTATCCTTACTGTAAGGAGGTAAGGAATTATGCTTGCCAAGAAAACATCAAAAAACCAACTTACATTGCCAAAAGAGATTGCTAAAGAATTCCCCGATGTTGAATATTTTGATATTAAAGTAAAGGATAGAAAAATAGTACTCATTCCAGTCAAAATAACTCCTTTGGTTACAGCGATTGAGGGTATCAGGAATAAGATGGAGAAACTCGGTGTTAGTGAAAAAGATGTAACTGATGCAATCAAATGGGCAAGGCAAAGAAAGAGGTAAAAAAGATTGTCCTCGATACCAACATTCTGGTATCGGCCTTGCTCTTCAAGCGTGAGTTATCAAAGATAGTTGATTTGTGGAAGGAAGGGAGAATTATTCCTGTAGTTTCAAAAGAAACTTTCGAGGAATTCAGAAGAGTACTTGAATATCCACGATTTTCGCTCACCAATACTGAGATAAAGTCAATTATTGAAGAAGAAGTCCTTCCCTTTTTTAAAGTGACAGAAATAACTGATCAGGTTAGAGATGTGTGCAGAGACCCTGATGATGACAAGTTTATCTCCTGCGCTATTTCAGCATCGGCTGACTTTATAGTTAGCGGAGACAAGGATTTATGTTCCTTGAGCAAATACAAGTCCGTAAGAATTATAAATGTGAAAGATTTCTTGTAGATGTTTGATCTTTAGCGATCATAAAGATATGGCTAAAAACAAAATCCAGCAGGGTTTACTTAATCATGTCTGGATAACTGCGGGTATCTTTTCAAACCATTATCTCTTAGAACGCTTGGTATTTTACCACAAGATTTGGTAAGAAATAATACATATAATCTGGTAAAATTGCTGACATATTGAGGTCACCATGCCACGTATTTTTGACAATATAGAACAACAACTTCTCTCTGCCCTTCAGGAGACTCTCAACGTTTCCGATCGTGGTGATTTTTGTGTGGGTTATTTTAACATCAGGGGCTGGAAACAGCTTGATATTAATGATAGAAAAGAGAAGGGTTGAAAGAATCGTCATTTACTGTTCGTGATCTTCCAAAGCCAGAAAGGCCACGTGAAAGGCTAAAGCAATTTGGCCCGGAAGCACTTTCTGCACAGGAACTCCTTGCACTAATCATTGGGCGTGGTGTTTCTAAAAAATCTGTAATGACTATTGCACAAGAGTTACTGGTGGAATTCGGCAATATCAAAGCGATAAGTCAGGCAACCATAGAGGAACTATCTCAAATAAAAGGCATCGGTTTTGCCAAAGCAGCACAGATTAAAGCCTGTTTTGAATTGGGCAAAAGGCAGGACTTAGAACCAGAACTAAAAGACTTTGACATCAAAGATCCTGAAAGCGTAATCAAAGCCATACGTACAAGTATCAAGGATAAAGCCAAGGAGCACTTCAAGCTCATTCTTTTAAATACCCGTAATAAAATCATTGGTATCTCCACCATCTCGATTGGTACACTCAACACCAGTTTGGTACATCCACGAGAGGTATTCAAAGAGGCTATAATTCATAATGCCATGTCTGTAGTATTAGCCCACAATCATCCCTCTGGAGACCCAGAACCTTCCGAGGATGACTTAACGATTACAAGAAGATTAGTAGAAGCTGGGAAAATTTTAGGGGTTGAGGTTATAGACCATATCATTATAAGCAAAAATGGATTTTTCAGTTTTAAAGATAAAGGATTAATGTAGAATTGCTGACAAATCTGATTTCAAATCGGAGGCAAATATGAAGGCATTTGTTCCGATCGAAATAATAGAAGGGAAAATACTTTTCATTCGCGGCCAGAAGGTTATGCTGGATCGAGACTTGGCCCAATTGTATGGTGTGGAAACACGGGTCTTAAATCAGGCAGTGCGCAGGAATATTGAACGGTTTCCCGCTGATTTTATGTTTACCTTGACCCGTGATGAGATCATGAGGATATCACAAATTGTGATATCCTCCGGACATGAAACAATAAAATTTTCTAAAAACGTAATGGCATTCACAGAACAGGGTGTAGCTATGCTTTCGAGTGTCTTAAACAGCAAAAGGGCTGTGCAAGTGAATATTGCCATTATGAGGGTATTCGTAAAATTGAGAGAAATGATAGCTTCCAATAAAGAATTGTCTAGGAGGCTCGATAAACTTGAGAAAAAGTATGATGCACAATTCAAAGTTGTTTTTGATGCCATCCGTGAGTTGATGACCCCTCCGGAACCAAAACGCAAGAGAATCGGTTTCCTGCAGGAGAAATAGGAGAAATGACTGGCGAGGAAGTTTAACTCAAAATCATGGCTATGAAAAAAGAAGATACTTTGTCCAAAGAAAAACTGCTTGCTGAGATCGAGCGGTTAAAGAAGGAATTAAAACAAATACAAGTCTGTAAGAATTATAAATGTGAAAGATTTCTTGAAGATGTTTGATCTTTAACGATCATTGGGATATGGCCAAAAACAAAATCTACCAGGGTTTATTTAGTAACGTCTGGATAATAGCAGGTCTCTTTTCAAACCATTACCTTTTAGAACATCTCCCATAGGCAGTGGCCAAATATTTGGCCAACTGATGAAGAGAGGCTTTCTTGAATATCACTTGCCTCCCCTGATTTTATATGGCGAGAAAAGACCGAGGAGGGCATATTTAGGTATAATATTTTGAATCTGAGATGAAAGGTTTTGGGGGATAAATATAGATTAAATGATTATAATTCACAAAATCAGTGATTTTCTATTTGATCTTTTCCCAAAAGCAAAGGAAAGGGGAAATAGTCTAGATGCATTAAGGGAAGAGCTGACCGACTATTACACTTTCGGCCCTTACAGCCCTAATGTTGATATTGAAGGTGATCTTGTAAGGATCGAAATTGATACCTCTGCGATCAGCAGCCAAAAGGCAGAATTTGATATTGCTGTAAGATATTGCGAAAAAAGGAATTTCAAAAAAGCTAGGCCGATACTTGAAAAACTCATAAATAAAAATCCAACGGTTTCAGAATATCACAGGATATTAGGACAGGTATATTCTGATGAAGGGGATCAGGATAAAGCCATTAATTGTTTAATAGATGCTTTAAGATGGGACCCGAGAAATTCTCATGCCCTGATCATGGTGGGGAATATATTCGCCAGACATCATAATGACATTGAAACTGCGATGACTTATTACGGACAGGCATTAGAAGTAAAGCCTGACGACCATATAGCTATGAACAATATCGGTGTAAACTTAATGCAGTTAGGCAGGGTTAAGGAAGCTGAAAGATACTTTGATTCAGCCTTCAGGATTAATAATGGCTATCCCAATACGCTCTATGCTTTAGCCATGATCCAGGATAAAAAAGGCGATTACCACAAGGCATTTGACCTGGCGATCGAGAGCCTGAAGAAATCGAAAACAAATGATCCCATATACAATAATGCCGTGAACCTCGCCACTGATATTGGCCATAAAATTGCAGTCAGTCAGTCAGTCGGTCAGTACTTCTCCCTCTTTAGCTGATTATTCTCAAAAGCTAAGAATAGGGTCTGGCAAAGAAGTTGACATAATCGAGGACCAGACAATCCCAACCGCAGCAAAACTCGAAGTAGCTGAAAATTACAACAGGGACAGGCATGTTATCAGATACAAAAAGGGTAACCCGGCCCTTGCGCATCTGATCATGCATGAGCTTGTTCACCTCGATTACATTACGCAGGCCCGCCGGAAGGGCGCAAACTTCCTGTTCGTATCTACAAAAGACCACAAGGGATCCTTCATAAAAGACAACGAGCTGGTTATCAGGAAGTTGAATCAGGAAGGTATCCCTGATAAGTCAATAGCAGATTTTATCACTTCTCTTTTCAATGGCATGAACAGCCAGATTTTCAATGCGCCTATCGATCTGTTCATTGAAGACTTTCTCTTTAATACATATCCTGAATTGCATCCCATTCAATTCATTTCCCTGCTCGCGTTACAAAAAGAATATATCGAATCCGCAGGCAACAAGCAAATAATAAAATACAGTTCTGCTATTGTAAGAAGTGCAAATCTCATTCTTAATCTCGTCCATTGCCTTCAGTTCAAGGATTTGTTTGGTTATGATCTCATTCCATTTTTTAAGACCACAGCACAGGAGATGAAACAGGTAAAAGGATTTTATAACGAATACCTCTCATATCAAAAGAATAACCCCACCAGTTGCATAAATTTTCTTCGCTTGAGGAGGCAGATGTGATGAAAAGCCCTGCCATCGACACCTTACAGCCCTCCCATGTGGTCTGCCAGCCTTTTCAGGAATACACAAAAGGTGAAATCTACGGTCACGTGTATCAGAATAAAATCTTGTCGATTTGCAGGGGTTTTCAGCATTTCTGCCTCCTTGTTAATGCAACGTTTGGGTAACCTTTCTTTGGAAGCGTATAAACTTGTCCAACATTGGGCCGAACAACTCAGGATTGATAAGTATTTCACTCTGATTGAAGAAAATGAATACCGGAGTAAAAATTCATCTCTCAAAGATGCACAAGTTGCAGAGGAAACAATCCCTCTCCATCTCCCTTTGCCAAAGGTGGACTTTATGGCTGTGCCTTTGCAAGATGGGGATAGTTCCCCTCTATTAAGAGCTTGCTATATTACAGAGAGGAAGGGAAAGCTTAAAAAAGGCTATACTCCTTTTTGCAAACAATAGCCAGTTGGTAAAAACCAACTTAAAGAAAGGAGCATAGCCATGGGAAATAGTAACACA
>Ga0315282_10001008_pt1 | contig 54429 bp, 45 predicted proteins | sample YL17G07_20_MG_FD_203693 | JGI IMG/M metagenome (GOLD analysis project Ga0315282, IMG submission 203693) | Sediment microbial communities from Yellowstone Lake, YNP, Wyoming, USA - YL17G07_20 | ecosystem: Environmental > Aquatic > Freshwater > Lake > Sediment | place: USA: Wyoming | collected...
TTTAATGGTTTAGCCGTAGTAATCACCTTTCTTTCTTTGGTTTTTATAGCTACGGTTAGCCATTATATATCAGTTCAGTCTATATGTCAAAAAGAATAAGTATCATTTCTAACTAAAATAGGTATTACTTATTGGTGTTTCTATGGCACAAACTGAAAAGCCAATTATAAAGAAACTTGGAACTATTGACTGCGACATGGTCGAAACCACGCCTGTTGTATTTCATGATAGGCTTTATCGTTTTGAATACGTGCGCAACGACTATCATGCAAATAAGACAGGCAACTCTTATTTCAGGCTCGTTGACGTAGAGTCTGAAAAACCTACGCCTGCTTTTGCTAAAGGCTATCATCTCGGCAGTGCTTACGTTGAGAATGATACTGCCTATGTCTATGGAGTAGATATTTGGGACGGCACGAGGATACAGGTATTCTGGTCTAAGGATTTAGAGAATTGGTCTGATAAGCCTGCTTTAGTTTTGCCAAATTGGGGTATTTTTAATAATTCAGTCTGTAAGGGTAAAGATGGAAAGTACATCATGGCATTTGAGATCGGCAGACCTCCAGAGGAAACAGGCGTAGCTTTTACTAACCGATTTGCAGAATCCGATGACCTGCTGAATTGGAGGCTTACGCCATCTGAATGTGTCTATTCCAAAGAGCGTTATACAGCCTGTCCTGCCTTACGATTCTTTAATGGATATTATTACATGATCTATCTCGAAGCAAGACCCGGTCCGACTTATGAGTCACATATAGTTCGCTCAAAAAATCTCATTCAATGGGAAAGTAGCCCATTCAATCCAGTGTTGAAGTTCTCTGACGATGATAAGACTATAATAAACCCAAACCTTACCCCTGAACAGCGAAAGCGTATTGCGGATGCTGTCAACATAAACAATTCTGACGTTGATCTATGCGAATTTAATGGAAAGGTCATTATTTACTATTCATGGGGAAATCAGCAGGGGATAGAGCATCTTGCAGAAGCTGTCTATGATGGTTCGCTAGAAAGTTTCCTTAAAGGTTTCTTCTCGAAAATGGATTAGACTGGAAATTTGCGAAAAAAAATTGCTATATCATCTGAGGGATATGCCCAGGCACACAAACTCCCTTATTACAAGAGTCTTGGCAAATCATTTCCTAATGGAGGATCATTATGATTGATTTTCACGTTCACATAGGCAATTTATATAGATACTCATATCCGAATAACATAGGTCTTTCAGTTCATCAGCTTATCGAGAGAATGAACCGTGAGGGAATTGAGATAAGCGTGCTTTTACCATTAGAAAGCCCAGAAGGTGCACCCGGTTATTTTCTGACCGAACATGCCATAGAGGCAAGGGATATGTATCCCGAAAGACTCATAGCATTTTTGTGCGTTGATCCGAGGATGCCGGGTTATTTGGGTATAATGGATACATTCGTCAAAGTATATGGTTGCAAGGGATTTGGTGAGCATATCAATGAACTTGCTTTTGATGATCTAAGAAACAAAGCTATATATGCAAAGTGCGATGAGTATGGATTGCCTCTGGATTTCGAGATAAATACTCGCTACTGCTATGATGAAGTAGGTTTGCCGCGCCTTGAAGCCTGTATCAAAGAATTCAAGAACGTTAAATGGTGCGGACATGGACCGGGTTTCTGGTCGGCAATATCAGGTGATGACCCAAGAGGAGGCTATCCACCAGAGAAGATTACTCCCGGCGGTGCATTGGATCGCCTTCTTAGTGAATACGATAACCTTTATGCAGATATATCCGCAGGTTCTGGTAATAACGGATTGACTCGTGATCGAGAATTCACGATAGGTTTTGTCCAACGTCACTGGAAAAAGTTGCTATTTGGGTCTGACTACATGGGACACAATCAGGCTATACCACAAGTGCAATGGCTGGCAAAGATGGATATTACAGATGAGATGCGGCATGCAATAGCCAAAGGCAATGCTAGACGTGTGTTGGGATTGGATTAGATAAAGTGTAGGTTGGGTTATGGAATTTAACATGCTTACTGATGTCGTTAATCCATACTTTATAGGAGGTTAAATTGGGGAATTAAACCCAACCTACCGACTAACGGGGTGGAGTAGGGGGAGTATAACCCAGCGGAAAAACTGGAGGTCCATCTTTATAAATTATACCTACTTCCTTTAGATAAGGGGCTAACCATCCCCCTGGAAAAACTGCTCTTTCTTCTCGATGGGTGCTATCATACTTGTTTGCTAAATCAACAATTTGACTTTGAACATCCCACATTTCAAGTTGCTTTTGATGCAATTCTGCACTTTCAGCTTCGGTACGATCGCTTCTCTCTCCCTGCTTTCTATTTTCTGCCTCCATTGCCTTAAACTTTTCAACCATTATGGGAATCTGCTCTTTTGCTTGAATTGCATACATTTCACGAGCTTCTTCAAATTGTTTGCGATTATACTCCTCCTCTGCACTAATAGTTTTCTCTTTGTTTTCCTTTTTATCCACAGTATTAGTTGCTTTTGCTGGATTTTCCTTTTCTTGTGGTTCTGGTAATGTAGATACTTCCTTTATTTTTGCTGATTCTGCAATAATTGGCTTAGATGAAACAGATTTCTTGCTGAAAGCCAAATTTACAGATGGATTTGTTGATGTTTTTTGTGCTGATTGTTTGGTTATTTCAGGCGTTGTCGCTTCCTGAAAAGTTCTTTGGGAATTCCATACTATAACGCCCGCACCGCCTAATACCAAAACAGCGCCTACTCCAATGGTTATAAGCCTAACTTTTGCAGTGATCTTCATGGCTTCCACTCCTCCCATAAATATTTTCTTTGCCACATCATGCCATGACAGTATCCATAAGCCCGGTAAGGTTTTCTTTATCTTCTCTCTGACGTGCTGTTTTGCTCTGAGCAAACGCATAGCAAGAACGCTGTGAGATAATCCGTGCTTGGTTTCCAGATTGTCATAGGATGCATCATCAAGATAGCGTTCCTTCAAAAGCTGGCTTTCTGATTCTGGCAATTCATCAATCGCTTTCATTGCCTTTGCCAGTGTTTCCTGTAAGATCAGTGTTTCATCTGCTAATGGCGTTTCGCAGATCATATCCTCGTCAAGTTGAATATAGGTTTTTTCTTTGCGCAGCCAATCCTGACACTGATGTCTAGCGATCTGCCGTAACCAGATACGAAATCGCTCATGATGCTTTAGTGAACCCAAATCCAGATAAGCCTCCAAAAAGACTTCCTGTGTCAAATCCTTTGCGTCTTCTGGATTTCTAACCCACGACAATATCAAGGCATAAATTGTGGCATAATATTTCATTATTAGGCGATGAAAAGCCTGTTCATCGCCTTTAAGTTTTTGTTGGACTAAAATTGCGTCTTCTTGCATAGTATTTACTCCATGGAGTATTTATGTTATAATATAGGGCGTAAAACATGGAATTTTATAACAGACTTTTTTCATCTGAACTATACTACAAGCAATGGGTTCCTGTCAACTTTTCAATAAAAATGCGGGTTTTTCAGTTATCAGCGGAAGTAACAGAAGTAGAACATGCTTCAGCTTGCTTTGTGAATTTAATTGCCAATTAAACAAGCTAAAGCATGTTCTACGATACTAACTGAAAAACTTGTATCAGTAATAAAATAATTGAGGTGTAAAATGGAACTGTTTACTATATTTATCGGGGCTGTTCTGGTTAATAACTTCATACTCGCCAGATTTCTTGGGATATGTTCCTTCCTCGGGCAATCTAAAAACGTTAGCATGGCTGTGGGAATGGGAATGGCTGTCATCTTTGTGCTAACCCTATCGTCTGTCGCAACCAATCTCATATATATTTTTGTCCTTGCGCCATTAAAACTCGATTACCTTGTAACTGTGTCATTTATACTTATCATAGCAGTGCTTGTGCAGTTGGTTGACATAGTATTACTGAAAATGTTGCCAACTTTACATCGAACAATGGGAATATATTTAGTGCTGATTACTACTAACTGCGTAATTCTGGGACTTGCTTTGCTGAATGTAGTAAAAAATTATGATTTCATAGAAAGCTTAGTTTTTGGATTGAGCGCTGGAATAGGATTCACACTTGCACTGGTTATAATGGCTGGTATGCGCGAGCGACTTGAGCTTGCAGACATACCTGAACCATTGCGTGGATTCCCCATAACGCTTATACTTGCAGGACTTCTATCAATAGCATTTATGGGTTTTTCTGGACTTGTTAAAATGTAATTTTTATGGAGTGCTAAAGTTTGCTTTAGAAATAAATTATGGATACAAATATTCTTATACCGATAGCAATACTTGGAGGGTTAGGACTTATCTTTGCGATTGGTCTGGCTTATGCATCAAAAAAATTCGCTGTAGTAATTGATCCAAAGATTGAGAAAGTCGAGAGCGCTCTTGCTGGCATTAATTGTGGAGTATGCGGATATCCCGGTTGTAGAGGTTACGCCGAAGCGATAGTCAACGAGGGTGAACCAATAGATAAATGTGCGCCAGGTGGTAACGATACATTAAAAAAAGTCGCTAGTATAATGGGTATGGATGTTGATGATATTACTCCCAAAGTCGCAGTTGTCAGATGTCAGGGCGGACGTGAACAGACTAGATCACTTTTCATCTACGATGGCGCATCGGATTGCAGAGCGGCGCAATTAGTCTGTTCTGGATGTAAATCCTGTAATTTTGGATGCCTCGGGCATGGATCGTGTGCAAAGGCATGTCCATTTGATGCAATTAAAATGAACGCCAACGGTCTGCCAATGATTGACGAGGATAAATGCACTGCCTGTGGGGTCTGTGTCAGAACTTGTCCCAGAGGTATAATTGCATTATTGCCTCAAACTCAGGAGTTAATTCTTGGTTGTATAAATCCAGACTCAGGCCCATTAGTTAGAAGGATCTGTGAAGTCGGGTGTATAGGATGTGGTCTATGTGCTAAGAAAAATCCCGCCAGCAGTGAAGGAATAACAATGCAAGGAGGACTCCCTATCATCAACTACGAAAAGCTTACCAGTTGGCCCGAAGCTAATTCTGTATGCCCAAGAAAATGCTACATAACAAAAGAAGCATCGTCTGTGAAGGATTAATAATGCCAATGTCATCCAGCAAAGGCTGGAACACATTTTGAAGGCGTAAAGACTTATATGGAGGTTTTATTATGGGTACAAGTCAATTAGCAAAGATCGCTTTTGTCGGTGCAGGGAATCACTCAACAGAATCACTTTATCCAAATATTGCTCATATCCCTGAATTCGATCTTGTGGCTGTCTGCGATATTGTGAGTGAAAGAGCAAGTTATACAGCACATAGGTACGGCGCGCCCGAATGGTTCACAGACGTAGATACAATGCTCGATAAAGTCAAACCGCAGGGAGTCTGTATCGTCGGACCTCCGAAGATGCACTATGAAATTGGATTAGGAATACTGAGACGTGGTATCCCCATATTTATAGAAAAACCTCCCGCTGATACAATTGAACAGGCTTACGAATTAGCCAATACTGCTAAAGAGAATAATACGTGGGGTATGGTTGGCTTCATGAAAAGGTTTGCACCTGCTAATGTAGTTGCTAAAGAGTTTATGAACAGTGAAAGCTTCGGCAAGCTTTCATCAATCACTGCAATACATGGATCGGGACCTTATGGAGATATGCGGGCAATGCTCTTCTTTAATGGCATCCATTTGATTGACTCGATAAGATTCTTCGGGGGAAATGTTATCAGTTTGTTTGCTTATGGTTTCAGTTACGAAACCACGCAGGCTGTTTCAGTGACTATGCAGATGTCAAACGGCGCAGTAGCTCAATTGAATATGAACTCAGGCCATAGTTGGTCTGACTGTTTCGAGCAAGTCTATATCTCTGGTTCAGGTGCTGGGATACTCATAGACGCATCAAAAACTACTGAGATCATGTCTCAAGATAGACGTTTTGCAAATGGTGCAGGTCAAAGCCTATATGGTTGGAGTAGCAGATATTACGTCTCTGGAAACATGGCAGGTTGGACTTCTGGCGGGCATTATACAAGGGGTTACTGCGGAGAACTCAGCCATTTCGCAAAGGCTGTGCTTGGGCAAGTAAAACCGACTGCTACTCTGGAAGATGGAGTAGAAGCGATTAAAATTATTGAGTGCATGTTGGATAGTATTAAGAATAAACAACCGATCTCTTTAACCTTTGCCTAACATGAAAAGAATTAATGAAATCTTAAAAAAGAAAAAGAAGAAAGTCATAGGATTGATGTCTGGCACATCCGCAGATGGTGTTGATACCGCATTAGTTGAGATCGAAGGATATGGCATTAATACGCATGTAGAACTCATCAAATTTGCCACGTACCATATACCAGATAGTATTAGATACAGCCTTTTTCAGATATTTCCACCTTCAACTTGCTCATTAAAGGATGTATGTGAGCTTAACTTTGCTATTGGCGATGTTTTCGCTGAATCAGTTTTGAGAGTGATAGAGGACGCTGGATTAAAGACATCAGACGTTGACCTTATCGGTTCTCATGGACAGACTATCTGCCATCTACCGAATTCTACTATCCGTTCTACACTTCAGATCGGAGAGCCATCGGTCATTGCCTTCAAAACTGGCATAACTACTGTCGCAGACTTTCGAGTCGCTGATGTAGCCGCAGGAGGGCATGGTGCGCCATTAGTGCCTTATGTGGATTTCCTTCTACTCAGAGACAGTAAAAAAACCAGAGCTATACAAAATATAGGTGGTATAAGCAATGTAACCATTCTCCCTGCAAACGATGATCTGGATGATGTAATTGCCTTTGACACGGGTCCCGGCAATATGATAATTGATGAAACGATGAGGATTATCACAAATGGTCAACAAAACTATGATATAAATGGAGAAATGGCATCGAAAGGTGTTCCAAATCCTGACGTGCTTAGAAAGTTACTCTCACATCCATTCATCCAGCAAACACCACCTAAAACAACGGGTAGGGAGGAATTTGGAGCGCATTTCACTCGTCACCTGATTGATGAAGCAAGGGCGTCAGGGGTCAGTGATATTGACCTTGTTGCCACAGTTACGACTTTCACCGCTGAGTGTATATACGAAAACTACAAACGGTTTATACTATCAAAATATGACATATCAGAGGTTTTAGTTTGCGGTGGAGGAGTTCATAACAAGACGCTGATGAAGTTATTAGGAAAATACTTACATCCTATAAACGTTGGGATTGTGGATGATTATGGCATATCTAGCGATGCTAAAGAGGCAATAGCCTTCGCTGTATTGGCCAATGAAACGATTCACGGCAATCCCGGAAATGTTCCCAAAGCGACAGGTGCAAGTAAGCGAGTCGTTCTTGGAAAAATACTCATTTAGGATCCGTGATTAAATAACTTTCACTTATGCCAGATACTGAAAATGGAGTAGCACAGCTTTAGCTTGCGATTAGCATAGACTCTATATTTAATGCAGGCTAAAGCCGTGCTACTCCGTCAAATAAGTAGGTTATTTAATTACAAATCCTTAACTCGGTGTCTTAGACAAAAGTAGTGTGGGCAATGCCCTCTCTACAATTGACTTAATTAGGAGAGCAAAAATGAAATTTTTAGTTACTGGAGGAGCTGGTTTTATTGCTTCCCACATTGTTGATAGACTGATAAATGAAGGTCATCAAGTGATGGTGGTTGATGATATGTCCACAGGTAAAGAAAGCAATCTAAATCCAAAGGTAAAGCTCTACAAAATGGATATTTGTAATCCAGAATTGGAATCAATATTTCAGACAGAAAAACCTGATTATGTTAATCATCACGCAGGTCAAATATCAGTGGTCAGGTCGGTGCGAGAACCAGATTTCGATGTTAAGGTGAATATAATGGGGTCACTGAATATTATTCAGTTGTCTCAGAAATATGGCGCTAAAAAGATTGTATTTATATCTTCTGGTGGCACAGTATATGGCGAACCGAAATATCTTCCAGTAGATGAGGATCATCCTAATCTCCCGCTTAGTCCTTATGGGATTGATAAGTTCACAGTTGAAAAATACCTTTATATGTATGGAGAAATCTTTGGGATGAATTACACTATCCTGCGATATTCCAACGTTTATGGACCTCGGCAAGATCCTCATGGAGAGGCCGGCGTTGTGGCAATATTCACCCTAAAAATGATAGATGGGATACAGCCGATTATATTCGGTGACGGTACAGCAACGAGGGATTATATCTACATAGACGATGTAGTAGATGCAAATATGCTTGCCTTTGAGCGAGGAGATAGAGGAGTATATAACATAGCGGTCAATAGAGAGACAGATGTAAATGAGATATTTGCCCTTCTAAAAGCTGAGTTTAGATTTCCCAAAGAAGCTATACATGGTGATAAACGTCCGGGCGAACTCCAGCGGATATATTTAACCAATCACAAAGCAAAAGCAGAGCTTGGATGGTCGCCGAAAGTAAGTCTTGAAGAGGGTATAAAAAGGACAGTAAAATACTACAAACAATAAAGAATAAAACAGATTGTAGTGGCAGATTTCAAACCTGTCACTATTTTTATCTGTCAACTTCCAAGAGCTTTTTTGCTGAATAGACAGCTACAGCAGATAAAATAGCTGATAGAAAAAACATAAATTCGTAAGGTATAACTTTCAATAAAGCACCTGCAAGCAAAGACGTGAATCCCAATGGAAACATTAACGTGTTCAAGAATCCTAGATATGATGGACGATTCATACTCGGCGCCATGTTGAGTGAGTAAGTCATATATGCTACACCGCTTGCACTCGTAAAAGCCTGATTTACTACAAATACCAGAAGATAAGCTGTAACCTGTAAATGTAAAGGTAAATATTTGACACAGGATGCAATTATCGGCGCTATACATGCAAGTGTAGATGCGATGATCATAAGGTTTCGACTTCCTTTTTTTTCGCCTATGTATCCCCATAGTAAGTTTGAAAACAATGCGCTAATTGCCCCCACAGATATAAATGTACCTATCGTTGAAGCGTGAATCTGCATCCGATCGAGAGCGTAAGGAACATAAAATGGGATACTCATTGCCCCAAATGACGAAACTATCCGATAGATCATAAATGCCTTGTAATTCCTATCCGTTCTTAGAAAATGCGGTCCAATTTTCAGGTGTTGCCAGAATGGCTTTCTATTTTTTGGTACAGGCTCAATTGGTTCTTTCACTGAAATAAATACTACACCTGAGATGGTCAATGCAATAAAGCCAATCAGGAATATTAAGGCATAATTATATGGAAAGGCAAGATAGCCTCCATCCCCTAGAATATATTTTATAAGAAACCCAACGCCGATGCCAAAAGCTTCGCCTGTGAACTGACGAAGACTGAAAAGCCTTGCGATCTTTGTCGCAGGTATAGCTTTGGCGACAATATCATTGAAAGGCAGATTTGATATTCCAAGCGATGAACAGAAGGTAAAATATAGAGCATAAAAACCAACAAATAATAGAAAGTTATTATCGCTCCCGATTAAAAACGTAAAAAGTGTAATAAAAGCCCACATAGAAAGGCGTATAACAATCCCGAAGGTATAGAATGGCATCTTACGAGGATGGTGTTCCATTAGGTTCGACATGAGCATCTGAAGCCATATTGAACCTGCTGACATGGTAGAACTAACCAGACCTACCATTAAATTTGAATTGGTCAACTGCTTAACAAAGGCTGAAAGCACCATATTAGAGTCAACAAGACGAAATCCAATACTCGCAAAGACCCCATTTAAATAACTCAGGGTAAAATTCCTTTTATTATCTTTTTCACTCAGGGTTTCTTGCTCTGAGTTTTGTTCTGGACTTGTATATATCTCCATAATTTTATATAAAAATAGCACACAGATCGACGAGGATTATAAGGATTTGCGCGGATTTTTTACAATCCGCGCAAATCCGCTTGATCCACATTTATCCGCGTGTTAAGCATCTTTAAAAAAGTATGTTAACGTTTTTCGTAAGCATTAAAAAATCCCCCCTTCCCCCCTTTCAAGGGGGAATAGCCAAGTTTCCCCCTTTCAAAAGGGGGATAAAGGGGGATTTTAAAACGTTTACCATGTATTGAGGCTTAACAAAAAGTTTAATATCATTGGCTCTTTGATGTAAAGTGTGGAAATGCGGAGTAGCACAGCTTTAGCTTGCGTTTTTATTGCGAAACCTTATATTTAACGCAGGCTAAAGCCACGCTACTCCGAACATTTTTTGCTATGCAAGAATCATTCCCACACTCAACACGGAAGAACCATATCATTTTTTAAACTTGCCTATTTCCCAAAGTTTAAAATGTTTTCCTGAATTTGTTTCATTCATTCAAATTTATAATTTTCAGACTGTTTTTTGCATATTCTTTCAAATTCTTTGGTGGATCTGTTAGATAGCCTATCGGCGAACAGATCGCAGTTACACTACGAGTTGCGGTGAGTGATTTTATTTCTTTGAAAAAATCTGCATGCGTGTGTCCGAAAAGTGCGTGTGTAACGAGTGATTCTTTTAAACAAATCTCTCCCAACCCGGCGCTTCCCATAAATGCGCTGAAAAAATCCCACGGCAACTCATTTCGATATGTAACACATTCCCTGAATGATACGTGATGAGTGGCAACTATTATTTGTGAAACTTGATCTCGTATAGAATCAATCTGTTTCTGAAGATCATGCTCAAATTTTATTGCGATCTCAATATCTGTTGCATTCCATTTAGCGTAGTTCACATCGTTCCATACTGATCCACGAAAGATTTTACTTGCATAATCTCTTTCAGATATTTTGTATCTATCAATTTTGTATGAGTAATCATACCATCCAATAGTTCCACAGAAACCGATATTAGCAGAAACGACAGGAGAATCTCCGAGATGATGAAAGCCATGTTCCTCACAAATTTTCGTTATTAGTAAGTATTTTTGGTGGGAGTTAATATTGTCATTTGGATTAAGAATCCAGATATCGTGATTTCCTGCAACCAACAGCTTTATGCAAGACAAATCATGGAAAGCTGAAAGTGTCTCGTAAAATTTATATATGCTGGGTGATACGTCACCGCACATAATGAACACATCGAGTTTGGCATGATCTATTACATCTACGAGATAGCTGATAATTTGACTATTTGCTGGTGAGATGTCTGTATGGATGTCGGAAGTTACGCCTATCCGCATTATTCTGCTTGTAAACCTAATTGGAATGCCTTTAGATTGACTTCGATAGCACGTTCTGGAACTCGCTTAACGATAGCATCCTCCCAAATTTCTCTTGGGATATTAAGATTTTTTGATGCGGCTCCCAATAGAGCAATATTGGCTGTCCTCAAATTGCCTGCCTGTTTTGCGATCTCCAGAGCATTTACGAAGATTACAGATTTGAAGTATGATCTTAAAGTTTCCTCAACGTTATCGGGGTAGATTGCCATTCCACTTGCTACAGTACTCGGATTAATCTGCTGATCATTGACTATTATAATTCCATCTGATTTAACGAAGTCTGCCATTCGGAGAGATTCAAGTTTTTCAAATGACAGAAGCAGATCACACTCACCCATCATAACAAGTGGGGAATAAATTTTCTTGCCGAAACGGATGTGACTATTGACGCTTCCGCCTCGCTGCGCCATGCCGTGGATCTCGCTTCGTTTCACATCATATCCCGTATGAACTGCCACTTCGGATATTATCTCGCTGGCGAGAAGTATTCCCTGTCCGCCAACCCCAGTGATTATAATATTAGTTACTTCGCTCAAGTGACTAGCCTTTCTCAGATATTGCCTTTTTCCTGCATACCTTTGCACACACCATACATCCGTTGCACAAAACTGGATCAATCTTAGTTTTCTTATTCTCAGGCGATGTTCTTGACATGGCAGGACATCCAAGCCTTAAACAAAGCCCGCAGGCAACGCATAGATCATGATCCACTTCCGCTAACTTTGGTTTTGCTTCACGGCGCAGCAATACACATGGGCGATTGGTGATTACGACAGCCAATTTATCTAGCTTTGTTGCTTCGTCTATTACAGATTCCAATTCATCCAGATCGTAAGGGTCAACGTATTTGATATATTCTACACCAAGAGTTTTTGCAAGTTCAGCAAAATTCAGACGTTTTGTATCTTCACCCATTAAAGTTCGTCCTGTAGCGGGATGATCTTGTCGCCCGGTCATAGCTGTCGTCTCGTTATCCAGTATAAAGACAGTTCCTTTTGACTTGTTGTATACCATATCAACTAGACCTGTTATACCCGAATGGACGAAAGTGGAGTCGCCGATAACAGCAACCACATTGTCACTTCTTTTGGTAGCCTTTTCTATTCCCATAGCGGTGGTGATACTGGCTCCCATGCACACGCATGTATCCATAATTTCCAGAGGTGGAAGTACACTGAGCGTATAGCAACCTATATCGCCTGCTATGGTCAATTTTTTCTTTTTCAGCATGTAAAAAACGCTTCTATGCGGGCAACCGGGACACATTGCAGGTGGACGACCCGGTAATTGCATTTCTGGTAGAACCTTCGGAGATACTTTTTTCAAGAAAAATTCCGCAAGTATATCTGGTGAAAGCTCACCAAGCCTTTTTCCCAAACCCTTAACATCTATTCCCATTTCACGTATCTGGCTTTCAAGAAATGGATCAAGCTCTTCCACAACGTAAACCTTTTTTACCTTGCTGGCAAAGTCACGGATCATATTTTGCGGGAGTGGATACGTCATTCCAAGCTTCAAGTAAGAGGCATTCGGCATGACTTCCTTAGCGTATTGATAAGATACACCACTGGTAATAATTCCAATATTATCATCTTGAGGCTCGATCTTCTGGATAGGAATTTCCTCAGAAAAAGCCTGAAGTTTTTTGAGTCGTTCTTCAACGACCGCATGTCGAAGCTTGGCATAAGCGGGGATCATAACGAATTTTTGCACGTCTCTTACGAAGCCCTTTGGCGGTTCAATATCTTCTTTTTCGCTGAGTTCTACCAGAGATTCGGAATGGGCGATTCGTGTCGTTGTGCGTACGATTACTGGAACGTCAAACTGTTCGCTGATTCGGAAGGCTTCTTTTACAAAATCTTTGGCTTCCTGACTATCACTTGGTTCTAGCAATGGAACCTTAGCAAACCTTGCATAGTTGCGGTTGTCCTGCTCGTTTTGTGAACTGTGCATACCGGGGTCATCTGCGCTTATAAGCACAAACCCACCCCGAATACCTGTATAGGCAAGTGTAAATAATGGGTCTGCTGCAACGTTTACACCGACGTGTTTCATTGCTACGAGCGCGCGACCGCCAGCAAAGGAACATCCCATGCCAACTTCAAATGCGACTTTTTCATTTGGGGACCACTCAGCGTATATATCCTTATACTCACTTGCTATGGTTTCAAGTATTTCAGTGCTAGGAGTACCGGGATAAGCGGAAGCAACGCTAACACCGCTTTCGTAAGCCCCTCGTGCTATTGCCTCGTTTCCTGAAAGTAATACTCTCATAAGTTATGCTTTCTGTGGGCTACCCGGATTTTTTGCAAGGTTAATCAACTCTATACGGTCTTGAGCCGTATCATACATTTCTTTTCCCGGTAGGAAGTTAAACTCTATTGCTTTATCGTAATATCTCAAAGCGGTATCCCAATCACCTTGTTTCTCGTATCTGCGCCCTGCAGTTACATTTTTTACAAGATCAAGGGACTGATCTTCGTACTCTATCAAAGCTTTCTCAGCATCCTTGAGTTTTTGACCGCCACCAGATGCTGTCTGTGCATGCCAATACTCATTCCTTGAAAGAATTGCCTTGTCGTAAGCCATCAAGGTATCAAACCACTGCTCTTGCTTGCCTTTATCGAGGGATTGAGCTTTTTCAAGAAGGGATTTAAAATTAGCGTCTTCGCTGCTATTGCCTAACGCCGATTTATATTTCGCAATCGCAGTTTTAGCTAAGTCAACAACGGATTTTGATCTTGCCTGAATACCAATCTCAACTTTTTGCTTGAATTTATCAACAATGATTTTGTATGCAGATAGTGCCTGATCCTGTTCTCCAAGTTTCTCGTAACATTCTCCTTTGTTGAGTATTGCGGAAATGGTAAGATAGGTTTCTGGATATTTGGAGAGTTCATCATAATACTGGATCGCCTTTTTTAGAGACTCTTTATCTCCTATCTGTTCGTAGCTTTTTGCTATTCCGTCACGGGCGGCGACAGCGCTCTCACTCTTGGAGTATTTTTTAAGAACCTTTTCAAAGTCAGCAATAGCATCGCTATATTTTCCAGCTTGATAAGAGCATTTCGCAGAGAAGAATACTGCTTCACTAATAATTCTTTTGCTTCCACCCTTTTGTATTGCTTCCTGAAACTTTGCCTTTGCTGCTTCGTATTTGGCGACTGTGGCAGGAGTAATGCCGTCCTTTCCCATTGCAGATTCAGCATCATTATAAAGTGTTGTAGCTTCACCAACGATCAATGCGATTTTATCGTTTCTACTGACTGTATATCCAAAATACCCAACTATGGTAATAATTACGATTAATACCGCAGCAGCGATAGTTGCAATCTTCTGCCAGTTTTCGGATAAATATATGGTTATTTTCGTTGTTGTAGAAACAAGTTTGTCTTCTTTAAGCTTTTTTTTTGTTATTTTTGCTTGTGCCATACTCCAGTAAGTGACTGCTCCTTTCTTTCATCCTTCATCCCTCTGCCTTCATCCTTTAAATCGGGGAAGAGAGGATTTGATTAAATAAGATAATATATCTGAATGAATATATCATCAATCTCATTTTGAACATGAGCGACAACTGCTTGCCTTACACGTCCCACAGCTAGAACTACTTGATCTATTCTCTGACGAGTTCCCCTTTGACGACATAGCAAAAGTAGACATTAAACGCTCAACTCTTGAATCTTTGCATTTGGGACAGGCGACGGAACTCACACTACTGCTTGAAAGACAAAGCTCTTCAAATTCATTATCACATTGTGTACAGTGGAATTCATATAGCGGCATCAGATTTCACCTCTGAAGATTAATGCCATAAAAAAAGAAGCTTGAACTTTAATAGCTCAAGACTTATATAAGTCGTATATTGGAGCGGGTGACGGGGTTCGAACCCGCGACATTCAGCTTGGGAAGCTGACACTCTACCAACTGAGCTACGCCCGCTTATTGTAGCTATAATATTATACTGAACAACATTCACGAATGTCAAGCTAATTCTAACCTTAGTTATAATTTTGGAATGAACTCCCTTGAAATAGATGGATAAATAGGATACCATATTAGTACAATATTAAAATGGCTTTTTTTAACGATTATATACTGGGAAGGTTTATAGAATAATGGTTAAAGGTGTTGGATTATTGTCTGGCGGTTTAGATAGTATTTTGGCAATCAGGGTGCTACAAGATCAAGGCATCAGTATAATCGGGGTGTCTTTTGTAACCCCATTTTTCGGGTCGAAGAAGGCAGAGAATGCTGCAAAAATGTTAAATATTGATCTCCGTGTTATTAATATATCAAGTATTCATCTTGAGATGGTTCGATCTCCAAAACATGGTTATGGCAAAGAGATGAACCCCTGCATTGATTGCCATACTTTAATGTTTCATGAGGCAGGAAAGCTGATGGAAACAGAAAATGCGGATTTTCTGTTCTCCGGTGAGGTACTTGGTGAAAGACCTATGTCTCAAAATTATCAGTCTTTGATGAAAGTAGCAAACGGTTCAGGATATAAAGACTTTATCATTCGTCCACTTAGTGCAAAATTACTTCCAGAGACTTTACCAGAGCATGAAGGTAAAGTTGATAGAGAACGACTTTTAGACATCAGTGGAAGGTCCAGAAAACGGCAAGTGGAACTAGCAAAACATTATGGTATTACCGAATACGCTCAACCTGCTGGTGGATGCTTACTTACTGATCCAGCATACTCCCGTCGGCTTAGAGAACTAATGGATAAAAATCCAGATTTCGATATTCGTGATGCCGAATTACTTGCTATCGGTCGTCATTTCCGTCTTGATACTGGAGAAAAGATCATTATTGGTCGGAATCAACAAGATAACGAAAAGCTAATGTCGCTTAGAACAGATGAGGACGTTATCATTGATGTAATTGATTATCCCAGTCCTATTGTCATGATCCCGCATGGCGGGTCTGAAGAAGTAATGAAGATAGCTGCGTCCATAAGTGTTTTATATGGCGATACCCCTAAAGATGATATGGTGCAAGTTATCTATTATCATAAAGGTAAGTCTAATATTCTGTTTGCACAATCATTTCCTAAAGATGATCTCGATAAGATCAGAATAGGATAAAATTCTACTCTTGAAATGGGTCGTAGAATTAGATACTATATCCACTAGGAAGTTTTATTCTGTATATAAGCGTTTATAATCACCATTAATTTCTACGCACAGTTCTGTATAATCATAAGTTTTCTGCGATGTTTATCAGTCGAGGAGGTACAAAAAATGAGGTTAATAACTGCGTTTTTTATCGTTGCTTTATCTTTTGTTTTTTGTAGTTCATTAATGTCTGCCGACTGGGGTATCCTGATGATTGATCTCGGCAAAAAAGATACATCAAATGGCATATTATTGCTTGCAGGCGGGGATGGCTTTACAGAACCAGACAGCATTGGTGGGAAAGATTGTCGTTCAGTACCCAAAGCTCCACCTGCTTTACCGAATGCAGGAAATCATGCTTATTTTATTGTGGATAAATCTGTTGTTGCTAACAAAGAGGATAGTGCGAAAGTCTGGATCGGTGTTGAATACTACGACAAGGCTGAAATAGGCTCCACTGGTATACTTATGGATTATGATGACAAAGGCGATACTTACCCTCAAAACGCCTTTGCTCTTGGTCTTCCACAAGCGGATAGGACTATCAACTTCATGGGCACAGATGCGTGGGCAATTGCTATTATACCCATTACTCAGGCAGAATTCAAAGAGCAAGGCAATGGGGGAGATTTCCGATTCCACATCGTTCCGTATATATCTGGCAAGTTTTACCTTGATCGTATCTGGGTTAGCAACAAAGAATTCAAAGAAGCCGATCTGATAGGGGCAAAAGCAGTGTCCTCTGGTGGAAAATTAGCTGTCTGTTGGGGTGAATTGAAACGAAATAATTAAAAAGGCGGTCCGGAGGAGAGTGTGTTCTTCTCCCCCGGAAACAGCAAGCTTCATAACAAAAAGTTAGGCAAGCGATCTTTCACCAAATCCAGGATTTCTTCATCCGTGATCGGAAGTGTCCTGCCATTGTCGTATTGAGCATCAACCCAGGCTTTAATGTGACAGACGATCGGGTCATTCTCAGAGATACATTCTGAATCATCTAAATCTAGGAAGCTGTTGAGCCAATATGCAATTCCTGCATTGCCAGAACTCCCTGTAATTGACATGCACGTCAGATCATCCTTAAATCTTTTGGTTTCACTGACGATCTTGCCGGTTGAATACAAACCGTGGCACGTCAAAAGATACCTTACAATTTGAGAGGCGGTCCCGGAATGGAAGATGTAGTGCGTCTCAATGAAGTGATCCTCTAACTGAAATTGCTTGCTAAATTCTAATGTGCTAAGGTCGTAGTAAGCGACGAATATTGCTGGTTCGCTGTGTTCATTAGGTGCCCTTCCTTCGGCAGCTCCGCAGCTTGTAAGAATATTTGTTGAGAAGAAAATGCCGTGTTTTCTAGTACTGAACCCCGACTCCAGAATAGACTTAGCACGAGTTAGTGAAGTTCCATGCCACAGCAGAATATTCTCTTTAGGTATTTTGATATGACTGAGTTTAATTCGGGGAACTCTGGGCAATTTCCTTCTTAATACCCGTGCCAATGTCCTTATATCATCAATACTGTATTCGACAACAATACTTTCTGATGAATCAGCATTTGAGTTTAAAAGCTTTTCAGCGATGATATTCGTTATACTGTCAAACTCGATCTGGGATTTCTCTTTCTGCCTATTTTTATGTTTACTCATCTCATATCACACCCGGCAGTTTATATGGTCAGAACCTGTCAGATCCAATCGCATCCGAATCTCACCTGTTTCTGGCGAGTATTCAGTCGCGTCTTCTACGTTCTCAAACTCTGGTCCTGGCCTATCAATTCTGCGGAAACCCAACTTCTCATACAGAAAGCGTCCTGGACCACTCTTAGCAGTCCCTAGTTCTATTGCTTTGACTCCCTTAGCCGCACAATGCTTGATGAGTGCCTGCACAAGCTTTGTGCCTGCGCCTCTGCGCCGGTATTCTGCCTTAACATACATACGCCTGAGTCTGATTACGCCACCCAGGTCTTCCGCTCCGACGTGTCCTATTGGTATATTCCCATGCCAAGCAAGCCAAAATCCACCAGACCCAATCAAATAGACACGGTTTATGTGATCAAGATCCCAGTCAGCAGTACCTGGCGGTGTGTCCTCTGGTTCTTCTGCTATATATTCAATTACAACGCCATCTTCAGCAAGATGCGAATTAAGAAGTTGCATAAGCGGAATCCAGTGTTCCCACTGGAATGGTTTGACTAAAATAGGTTCCTTCATGGTATTTTCGTTCATATTTCATACCTCCAATCTTTATCGAAAAGTCTATCGAAGAACAGAGCATTTATATATCAAATTCAACTTATTTGGACGAAATTTAGGTTAAAAACAAAAAGGGTCACAGGAAGAACATAATTCCCATGACCCTTCTATTTTCAATATATGAAGTTATCTATGTAACGGTATATATGATGATCTTCTTGTGGTAAATACTAACTCGGTTTATCATATTATGGGCTGAAAATTGGCATAAACATAACATCGAACTAAGTACATAATTCAATTGACGCCTAGTTACAACGCTGATTTGGCTTTCCTGATCTCAGCCTAGAATGTGACAAAATCGAGTTTTGTGATTCGACCACCATCTTTCAATGAGTAGATTACGATAGTTGATAATTAAAAATGGCGAAAATTAACCACACTAAAGATAGATAATCAGCCTGATCAGTAGCGAGGTCAATATTACGACCGCTAATGAGGAGTCAGCAACCAATGTGTATGGTTACCAGCTTTCTCATAATAACACAGATTCGGATGCACTTTTTTCTAGGATTAATAGTCTGTTCCACCCCGCCTGAATCTCTCAATGTGCTTTTTGCCCTTTGCTTCTTCTATTGCTTTTTTCAATGCTTCTTGCTCAGTTTCGGTCATGTTGGGAGAATATTTATGATGCGCCGATCCTTGCTGGCTGACGTGCTTTGACTGCGCTAAAAGTTTCAGTTCAACAACTTCAGATACATCAACCTCGTAATTCGGTTCCCTGCTACTAAAAAAGAAGAAGTCCTGTACCATAAAAGGTTTTAAACCTTCGTAAAGCAGATGCTCAGGGTAATAAAGGTGATATGCAGAAGCCCTTGCCGCATCTACTGTATTAAATGCCGCCATGCTGTGATCTGTCTTGTGCCACTGCCTGAATTCTCTCCCAGGGTCAAAACATATTACAACATCTGGCCTGTACATACGAATCAAACGGGTAGCTTTACCGCATAACTCCTTTGGATTGGCATATTCAAGTTCTCCATCATCGTACCCCATCCATATTATATTCTCTGATTTTATGCCGATAATTGCACAGGCTTCTTCTTCCTCTTTTTTCCTGATCTGCGCAAGTCTTTCGCTGGTTATTTCGAGATCGTGAGAACCTTTGTTGCCGTTTGTATACATAACCATTATGACTTTATTATTGTTTTTCACAAGTTTTGCCAGAGTTCCAAAACAATAATACGCATCGTCATCGGGATGAGCGCAAAATACAAGTATAGTCTTACCAGTCATTTCTTCCAGTCTTTGATCTCTAGCCATATTATTTTTCCTCCTTTTTTTATTCACTACTTATCAGTTTTATAGTATAATATAATATTGGGATGAGATGTATATATCACTATTGTCTTAAAATGTCAAGACAGAATCCCATAAATGAACATTGACAAATTAATCGGGTAAAACAATAAAACTGGATTCCAGCCTTCGCTGGAATGACATTTTGCATGTGTTTGTCATTCCAGCGAAGGCTGGAATCCAGAAAAACTCTATTAATTCTATTACCCAACTATTTAGCTAAACTTCATATATGGGATATGTGATAATTTTCATCCATTTCTCTTCTAATTTTTAACGTGTTATTGGTCTGGATAGTGTTCTTAAACAGAAAGGAGAACAGTATGAAAATGAGGCATATCTTAACAGCTATTACTATTACGGTTATTATTGGTGCGTTGGCTTGCTCAGGCTATGCGCTTGATCCAAAGACGATTGTAGGCGTATGGCTTCTTGACGAAGGTAAAGGGACTGTTGTCGCAGACTCATCTGGAAATGGACATGACGGGAAGATCACAGGTAGTCCTGCATGGATCGCCGGCAAGTTTGGTAAGGCTTTGCAATTTGCCGGTGGTAGTGATCTTGTTACCATTCCTGATGACGACTCACTGGAGTTTGGAGTAAAAAGTTTCAGTGTCGTTACTTGGTTTAAATTCTCAACTGCGCAGGACTGGAACAGGATTGTAAGAGGAAGAAATCCTGGTCCCTGGGGTGGAGGAAACACTGGATGGGAACTCCAAACACAAGGGTCAGCAATCAATTGGAGCCTTGATGATACTGCGAAAAATAACCTGCAAACTATGCATAATAACGTAGCCAATGGTGAGTGGCACCATACTGCAATGATCGTCAACCGAGAAAAGAAGACATTGTTAGCTTATCTGGATGGTGGAAATGAGCAATCACTCAATATCGCAAATATTGTTTCGATTTCGGCTAATATACCACTAGTAATTGGCGGTGGACTTAACGGTTCAATTGATGACGTCGCAATATTTAGCGCAGCGATAACTCTGGATGATGTGAATAACATTATGAACGTAGGTCTTTCTGAAGCATTGAAGAAGAATCTTTCTGTTGTATCATCTCCAGAAAAAATGGCTACTAAGTGGGGATTAATAAAAAGCACATATTGATTTTCTCACTGTTGTTTAACCATAAAACCTTTATCACGAATTTCACTAAGAACAAAGCTTTGCAACTGTAGAATATTCTGTTAGATTGTTTGCGCATTTGAACAAACAAGTCAGCATGTTCTACAGTGCTAACTGAAAAACTCATATCTTTAATTCAAAAACGACTGATCAAATGGATCATAAGGCAAGGTGGTAGTGACATGAGGGGTATCTATGAGACTAGACTACTTAGTCATTACCATTTCAATTATATGTAGCTTGATTTTCTGGATAGCTGATGCTGTTTTTGATTATTCATATTACGGAGATCACAATTCTTTTCTTTATATACTAATAAATGATGTGCCGAACCATGACGTTCACATACGTTCAATCGGGATAATGTGTTTCCTAATATTCGGATTTTTTATGTCACGAGCTTTAACAAGAATTAGAAAATCAGATCTGGCATTGAAAGAATCCCAAAGGAAACTTCAGGATCAGAATAACCTTTTGAACCGTGTTCTGGAATCTTTAACGTATCCATTTTTTGTTGTTGATATAAATGATTTCAGTGTTAAGATAGCAAATCCTGCGGCTTGTAAAGGAGGAGCTATACCAACGGAATCTTATTGCTACGAGTTTGCCCACAAGAATTTTGAACCATGTAGAGATTCAGGTGAAACTTGCCTGATTGATGAGATCAAAAGAACCAAAGCGCCTGTTATGTTTGAGCATATTCATTATGACACAAATGGAAATCCATCAAATATCGAAGTTTACGGTTTTCCTATTACTGACGCTCAAGGGAATGTTGTACAACTTATCGAATACTGCATAGACGTAACGGAGAGTCGAAGAATTGAGTTGGATCGTCAAAGGATTGATAAACTTGAATCAATTGGTATCCTTGCTGGCGGGATCGCTCATGATTTTAACAACGCTCTGATGTCAATAATGGGAAATATATCTCTAGCCATGATACAGCCTGATCCAGCGAAGATCGAAAAAAAATTGAAGGATGCTGAAATGGCTTGTTTGAGGGCAAAAGACCTGACAAAACAACTCCTTATTTTCTCAAAAGGCGGAGTTCCGATAAAAAAGACTGAACTAATATCAGATTTTATAAAAGAATCCGTAATATTTGCGTTGAGCGGCTCTAACGTTAGGGCCGATTTTAAAGTACCAAATGATCTGTTGCCAGTAAATATTGATGAAGGACTGATGAATCAAGTAATTAACAATCTCGTTATCAATGCAACTCAAGCTATGCCCCTTGGTGGAAAAATCAAGGTACTAGCTAAAAATCTGGATATTAATGATGACTCAGGACTTCCATTGAAAGTTGGTAGATATGTAAGAATGTCTTTTGAAGATCATGGCATTGGCATACCAAAAGAAAATATTCAAAGAATATTTGATCCGTATTTTACAACTAAACAGAGAGGAAATGGTCTGGGGCTTACAGAATCTTTCTCTATTGTCAGAAAGCACGAAGGTTACATCACTGTGGAATCAACGGTTGATGTTGGAACAACATTTCATATCTACCTGCTTGCTTCACCGGATGCGCTTCCTATAAAAAAAGCTGATACTATTAAAGAACCTATTAAAGGTGAGGGTAAGATACTCGTCATGGATGATGAAAAATATATCAGGGATGCCATTGCCGAAATGTTGAGCAAGCTTGGATATAAAGTAACAACTGCAATAGACGGATTCGAGGTGATTCAACTGTATCTTCAAGCAAAGGCAGAAGGACAGCCTTATAATCTTGTTATACTGGATTTGATTGTCCCGGGGGACATGGGCGGTGAAGAAGCTATACAAAAACTCAAAAAAATAGATACACAAGTTAAAGCCATCGTCTCCAGTGGATATTCAAGTGATCCAATAATGGCAGACTACAAGGATTATGGTTTTAATGGAGTAATTCCAAAGCCATACAAGATACAAGAACTCAGCGAGGTAGTTTATAAGGTAATAAAAGATGAATAATAAACCATTGATTGGAATAAGCGTGGGGGACCCCAGTGGTATTGGCACTGAAGTCACGGTTAAAGCCCTTGCTGTAAAAGAGATATACGATTTATGCAGACCTTTGGTGATCTCTGATTTTGGTCTTATAATTGACGCTGTAAGGATCGCAGGTGTTCAGTTAAATCTAAATCGCATAGACTCGGATTGTATTAAAAGTGGAAAATATGAATATGGTACGATTGATGTGCTTGATATGAATAACGTTAATATGTTAAAGCACATCTATAAAAAAGTTCTAGCAGAGAACGGCAAATCCGCTTTTGAGTATATACAGAAAGTTATTGAGTTGGCAATAGCAAGAAAGATTGATGCGACTGTCACGGGTCCGATACATAAAGAAGCACTGAACCTTGCCGGGTTTCATTATGCAGGACACACCGAAATATATTCAGAGCTCACGAACACAAAAGACTGCGTGATGATGCTTGTAGATGACAATTTTCGTATCGCTCACGTATCAACTCACATCTCATTAAGAAAAGCCTGTGATCTGGTCAAGAAGGAGAGAATCCTGAAGGTGATAGAACTTACTAAGGAGATGCTAGACCGTCTGGATATAGAGAATCAAAGAATAGCTGTGGCGGGTTTGAATCCACATGCGGGTGAAGGCGGGCTATTCGGTGATGAGGAAGAAAAAGAGATATTGCCGGCGATTGAAACGGCAAGACAATACGGTATAAATGTTCAGGGGCCGTTTCCGCCGGATACGATATTTAGCAGAGCAAAAGGCGGTGAATTTGATGCTGTTATTGCGATGTACCATGATCAGGGACACATAGCATTAAAGACCGCCGGATTTGTGTATGATAAGGACGGTAAATGGTCGTCAATATCTGGGGTGAATGTCACTCTGGGTCTGCCGATAATCAGGACATCTGTTGATCACGGCGTAGCTTTTGACAAAGCAGGCGATGGGATAGCTAACCCACAGAGTATGATACAGGCTATAAAATTAGCTGTTCGTTTATGTAAGTGTCGGTAAGTGATAGGGTGCAATCATTGGGATTATGGTCTTTATTCGTTAGAACAATTGAAAATAGTACAAAAAATCCCCTTTATTCATAATCTTACAGACATGAATAAAGGGAATAATAGCTGATATTTACTCGTTTGTAATACTTATATCAAAAAATTCTATCATAATCTCACTATGAAAGATTTAGACAAAAGTTTGAGTTTGGCTGACAATCTCAAGTGGGCGATCTATTGAGCTTGGAGTGCGCTTGATGGCAAGCGCAATCTCCAATACCTCGTCTATAGTGTCAACCAGATGAACGTTGATGACATTACGAATTTCCTCTGGTATCTCATCAAGGTCTTTCTTGTTCTTCATAGGTAAAATCACGTCAGTCATGCCCGCACGATGAGCGGCGAGTACTTTTTCTTTTATCCCGCCGATGGGCATCACTTTTCCTCTCAAGGTGATTTCACCGGTCATAGCTAGTTTTTCTCTTATCGGCGTATCTGTGGCTAATGAAGCAATAGCCGTCGCCATTGTTATACCTGCCGAAGGACCATCTTTTGGTGTGGCGCCAGCAGGAACGTGGACGTGAATATCGAATTTATCAAAGAATTCAGGATCAATACCAAGTACGTCCATTTTTGACCTGACGTAACTCAATGCGGCTTGTATTGACTCCTTCATCACTTCACCAAGCTGACCTGTAAGAGTAAGTGTCTCACCCTTGCGAAGATTTTGCCGCATCTTAGCCGCTTCCACAAAGATTATTTCTCCACCAGTCTGAGTCCATGCAAGGCCAATGGCTACGCCCGGCTCGTTTACACGTTCCGCTACTTCGGAATGGAATTTTTCTGGTCCAAGATATTCACTTATATGTTCACCATCTAAGATGCTCTTTGGAATCTCATCCTGCGCTATTGCTTTAGCCGTTTTTCTACATATAGTTCCTATTTCTCGCTCAAGATTACGGACACCGGACTCTCTTGTGTAGTCCTGTATCACCTTCAAAATAGCGTCGTCAGTTAGGTCCAGTCTTTCTTTGGTTAAACCATGTGAGTCGAGTTGCTTGGACAAAAGGAATTTTTTAGCTATGTGCAATTTCTCTGTTTCAGTATAACCCGGTAGACGCAAAACTTCCATCCTATCCAATAACGCTGGCGGAATGGTATCGAGTATGTTAGCAGTAGTAATAAACATCACGTTTGATAAATCAAACGCCACTTCGAGATAATGATCGCTGAAAGCATTGTTCTGTTCAGGGTCAAGCACTTCCAGAAGCGCTGACGATGGGTCACCACGAAAATCACGCCCTAGCTTATCTACTTCATCAAGCATGAATACAGGATTATTAGTCTCAGCTTTCCTAATACTCTGAATGATCCTGCCGGGAAGTGAGCCGATGTAAGTACGCCTGTGTCCCCTTATTTCAGCTTCGTCACGGACACCACCAAGTGATACACGAATAAACTTCCTTCCCATAGCCCGTGCTATGGACTTACCGAGTGAAGTCTTGCCAACGCCGGGCGGACCTACAAAGCAAAGTATCGGACCTTTCATGTCGGCTTTGAGTTTTCTGACTGCTAGATACTCAAGAATTCTGTCTTTTACTTTTTCAAGGTCGTAGTGATCTTCATCAAGTATCAGCTTTGCCTTAGCTATATCGAGCATATCAGTCGTGCTTTTCTTCCAGGGGAGATCAATCAACCAATCCAGATAAGTTCTTGAGACTGTATATTCAGCAGACGATGGGTGCATACGTGACAGTCTATTAAACTCACGTTTCGCCTGTTTCTTTGCTTCTTGTGGCATACCGGCTTTTTCTATCTGCTTTTCCAGATCTTTAAGTTCAGACGCCTGATCTTCATCCTCTCCAAGCTCTCTCTTGATGGCATCCATCTCTTTTCGCAGGTAAAATTCCTTTTGAGCTTTATTCATCTCGTCTTTGGCTTCGTTTTGAATCTTGTTGCTCAATTCAAGAACCGACAATTCTCTTGCCATTACGGATTTTAGAGTCGTCAGTCTCTCCTTGACGTTTGTGATCTCAAGCATCCTTTGCTTATGTGCTATAGGTATATCCATATACATGGCTATCATATCTGCGGTAGCCGACGGATCCATTCCACGAGCCATTGATTTTAGATCACTAGGTATATCTTCAGAAAGAGATGTTATCTTACTCAATAAATTTCTTACACTGCGTTCAAGAGCGGCTAGTTCTGTATCATTTTCAACCTGTTCATGTAGAACCTCAACTTTTGCCACCATATAGGGTTTATCAGTTTCAACGTACTCAATAATTCTCACCCGTGCAATACCATGAACCCAAATTTGAACTATGTTATTGGGAAACTGGATTTGTTTAATAATTTTGCCAACCGTACCTACTGCGAATAAATCCCCCGGTTTTGGATCATCTATATCTTGCCTTTGTTGTGTAACCAGAGCAATAAGACCATTAGTTTTACTGACATCATCCAAAAGTGTCAGGGCTTGAGGTCTTGCCGCCATCAGTGGAGCCACCATGTGCGGGTACACCACGATGTTGCGCAGCGAGAATATGCCTAGTTCTGGTGGAAGTTCAAACAGTCCATCTTCCCTTTTCCCTTCAAAAGGCACGGGCAATACAAATAACCTATTTGGTTTATCATCACGTTCGTTGTCTGCCATTTTTATTCACCTTTCTTATACAATTGAAGGTTGAAGATTGAAGGTTAAAGATTTGTTAGGAAAATCGTTTAATCAAATCTCATCTTTCATCCCTCATCCTTCATACTTTATTTTAAGTGGCTGAAAAAGCCAACGTACCTTCTTTCAAATCAACTCTGATCGTGTTTCCCTCTGAAAACTCACCTTCCAGCGTTTTCATTGCTAGAGGATCAAGAATGTACTGCTGTATAGCCCTCTTGATCGGGCGCGCGCCATAAATTGGATCATATCCCACATCTGCGATGTATTCTTTTGCTTCAGGCGATAACACGATGTCTATCTTCCTCGTTGCAAGCCTTTCTTTAATTTTCCCTACTTGTATATCAACAATTTGCTTTATCTGTTCTATTCCTAATCGGTTAAATACTATAATTTCGTCTACTCTATTCAAAAATTCGGGTTTAAACTGCGCTCTGAGTGCATCCATAACACGCTTACGTATATCTTCTGCATTATCATCATTGATGTTTTGTATCCACTGGCTTCCAACATTGGATGTCATAATAATAACTGTGTTCTTAAAATCAACTGTCCTGCCATGGCCGTCTGTAAGCCTTCCATCGTCAAGTATTTGGAGTAATACATTGAATACGTCGTTATGTGCCTTTTCTATTTCATCAAAAAGTATAACGCTATACGGATGACGCCTAACGGATTCGGTAAGTTGCCCGCCTTCGTCATATCCAACATAACCCGGCGGTGCGCCAGTTAGACGGGATACCGTGTGTTTCTCCATATATTCGCTCATGTCTAACCTGATCATGGCGGATTCATCATCAAAGAGAAATTCAGCTAATGCCCTTGCAAGTTCAGTTTTACCAACGCCAGTTGGCCCCATGAATATGAATGAACCAATGGGTCTATTAGGGTCTTGCAGACCTGCCCTTGCACGCCGTACAGCTTTGGCAACTGCATTTATAGCATTGTCCTGGCCGACGACACGCTTTCTTAAATTATCCTCCATGTGAATGAGTTTGTCAATCTCTCCCTGCATGAGTTTTGATACAGGAATTCCAGTCCACTTGCTGACTACTTCAGCAATGTCTTCCTCGTCTACTTCCTCTTTAAGCATTTTTTTGTTACGCTGAACCTCTTCAAGCCTTTGATTCTCAATGTTTAGCTTGTTAGTCAATTCAACGAGTGTTCCGTATCTGATCTCACTTGCTTTGTTGTAATCATTTTTCCTTATAGCATTTTCTTCTTCGATCTTTGCGTTCTCTATGTCTTCTTTTATCTTCTGGATTGTCTGTATAGCTGTCTTCTCGTTTTGCCAGTGTGCCTTCATTTCATTCAACTGTTCATTTAGTGAAGCCAATTCTGCATCCAGTTTTTCTAGCCTTTCAATAGAAGCTTTATCTGTCTCTTTGGAAAGCACCTGTCTTTCGATCTGCAATTGCATTACTCTACGCTGTATTTCGTCAATTTCTGTCGGTACGCTGTCAATCTCTATTCGTAATTTCGATGCTGATTCGTCTACAAGGTCTATGGCTTTGTCGGGTAAAAATCTATCGGATATATATCTATCAGAAAGCACGGCAGAAGCAACGAGTGCCGCATCCTGAATACGGACACCATGATGGACTTCGTAACGTTCCTTCAATCCTCTCAATATTGCGATAGTATCCTCAACAGACGGCGGTTCAACTAAAACTGGCTGAAATCTTCTTTCAAGCGCCGCATCCTTCTCTATATGCTTCCTATATTCATCAAGTGTCGTCGCACCGATACAGCGTAACTCACCCCTTGCTAATGCTGGTTTGAGCATGTTGGATGCGTCAATAGCGCCTTCTGCAGCGCCTGCGCCTACAAGCGTATGAAGTTCGTCAATGAAAAGAATTATTGCGCCTTCGGATTCTTCTACTTCTTTAAGAACAGCCTTTAACCTATCCTCAAACTCACCCCTGTATTTAGAGCCTGCGACTAACGCCCCAAGATCAAGGGCAAGTAGAGTCTTATCCTTTAGGCTTTCAGGAACGTCACCAGACGCCATTCTCTGTGCAAGCCCCTCAACAATCGCTGTTTTTCCAACGCCGGGTTCGCCTATTAGTACGGGATTATTTTTTGTGCGTCTCGAAAGCACCTGCATAACTCGCCTTATCTCATCATCTCTACCTATGACTGGATCGAGTTTGCCTTTTCTCGCAAGTTCGGTTATGTCACGACCAAATCTTTTTAGTGCTTGATACTTGTCTTCGGGATTCTGATCAGTTACACGCTTGCTTCCCCTGACTTCCACGAGTGCTTTGAATATACTGTCTTTATTTGCACCGAACTCTCGCAGTATCTTTCCAGCAGATGACTCTTTCATTTCAGATATTGCAAGCATTAGATGTTCAGTGCTTAGATACTCGTCTTTAAGTCTTTGAGCTTCGTTCCAAGCATTATCAAAAACTTTTTTCAGGTTTGGTGAGATGTAGTTCTGAGTGGTTGCACCGTATTGTCTGGGCATCTTCTCAACTTCTGCTTCAACCTGTTGGTACACTGTTCCCGGGTCTATACCAAGTTTCTGAAGGATAGATGGAACTATACCGCCTTCCTGATCCAGCAGTGAAATAAGAAGATGCTCTGGTTCTACTGCCTGATGATTGTATTTGCCTGCTATCTCTTGTGAAGCCTGAACAGCTTCCTGGGCTTTCAACGTAAATTTATCAAATCTCATTATTCAACACTTCCTTGCTAAACTATGTTGCTAAACGCTACTGAATTATATTTTGGGCAACATAGCTTTATTAGATTAACAATCCAGATTATAATATCAATTTTTAAATTAATTACAAAAATTCTAAGATTGTTACTTAACATTTAGCAAGTATTATGCCAATTATATCAAATAATTTGTAAGTTATCTGGGCTATGCACCAGTAAACGCTTTATTGATATGAATCTGCTAATACGTTATTTCCTGATTACCTTTTTTATCAGAATAAGTAACGCCATTTTGACATATATGAACGATTTATATGTCATTATGGCTTACTTGGTGATAGCTTTAGAAAAGAAAGCAAAAAACACTAAGACACCAAGTACACAAAGAACACTAAAATAGTAATAAGTAATCAGTAATGAGTAAAACAGCTTTATAGAAAATACTCATAACTTATTATACATCACTTGATTTCTTTATGATCTTAGTGACCTTTGTGTGTTTGTGTTTAATAGCTGAAAAAGTCGTATTGATTACAGATTAATTATTTGCTAAACTACCGTATCTAAATTCCATGTTGTTCTGTGTGCTTTCGTGGCTAAATTCTTAACAATGAAAGGAAAAAATTAATGATAGAGCATATTGTATTACTAAGATTAAAAGATGGCGTGTCAGAAGATAAAACAAAGGCATTAATTGCAGGAATTAACGATCTTAAAAAGGTCATACCGGGTATGCTGGAGGTTTTAGGCGGTTACAATAACAGTCCAGAGGGTAAATCGGCTGGGTTTAGCTATGGTTTCATTGTGAAATTCAAAGATTCAGCATCACGTGATGTATACGTTCCACATCCAGAGCATATTAAGCTTGCCCAAACACTTGTCCGTCCCATTGTTGATGATGTTATTGTGCTTGATTACGAATGTTAACGGGGTGAATATAAACACGGAGACACAGAGGCACGGAGAAAACATGATTCTTCTGGCTTTGGTGTGGGAATGAAAATTGCGATATAGATAAATACAAGAAACTGTATATTCTAGTTGTCATTCCAGCAAAGGCTGGAATCCAGACAAACCTTATAAATACTGGATTCTCGCCTTCGCTGGAATGACGTAATGAAAGGGATATGTTATGAGTGCAAAGTCTGATATTCTCGTTGGCTGGGCGTCGAAAAGTATAACACCAGATAAACCGGTTATATTGATGGGGCAATTTCATCCAAGAATCTCTAAATACGTGAATGATCCTGTTACAGCAACTGCACTAGCTATCGAAACAAGTGACGATCAAGCAATTATGGTATCGTGTGATATAGTCGTAATAACAAAAAGAATGCAGGATGGAGTGCGTGATCGTCTAAAAACAAAATTGCCAGATTTTGACATTAGGAAGTTGTTCCTTAATGCCACTCATACACATACTGCGCCGAATATGATGGAAGACTGGTATCCTCCGCAAGGTGATGATGTTATGGGTGCTACTGAATACGTCAATTTCTTTATAGATTGTGTGACTAACGTTGTGGTTGAGGCATGGGAAGGGCGCAAGCCCGGCGGGATCAGTTGGGCTTATGGTCATGCTGTAGTAGGACACAACAGGAGAGCAGTCTACTTTGATGGTTCGGCACAAATGTATGGTTCCACAAACGGAGAGGATTTTGATTGTATAGAAGGTTACGAAGATCACAGTGTAAACATGCTCTTTACATGGGATCAAAATGAAAATCCCACAGGAGTAGCCATAAATTTAGCCTGTCCTTCACAGGTGACAGAAGGTGAGTATTATGTTTCAGCGGACTTCTGGCACGAAGTAAGAATTGAGCTAAATAAAAGGTACTCAAATCTATTTGTATTAACCCAATGCAGTACCGCAGGCGATCAGTCACCACACTTCTTATTTAACTCAAGAGCAGAAGAAAATATGCGAAAGTTAAAAGGAGTATCCGAAAGAGAGGAGATCGCTCTTAGAATCGCAGATGCCGTTGATTACGTCTTCCCTTATGCGAAAAAAGATATTAGAACTAATGTTCCCTTCAAACATATTATTCAAGATTTAGACCTTCCCGTAAGAAAAGTGACCGCACAGGAATATGAGGAAGCAAAGCTTGAATATGCTAGACTGATGAGCAAAGAATCACTTGATGAAAATTCTGGTGATTATATCATCTTAGGGCGTAACAAGGCTACTATTGATAGATATGAACACGAAAAACCATTTTATCAGATGGAACTCCACGTCATAAGGCTTGGTGATATTGCTATTGCTACAAATCCATTTGAGATATACCTTGATTATGGTATACGCATTAAAGCTAGAAGTAAAGCATTGCAGACTTTTCTCATTCAATTGGCATGTGACTGCCCCGGAGATTTTGGTGCGGGATATTTACCAACAGCCAAAGCTATTGCTGGCGGTGGTTATAGTGCAATAGTCGCAAGCAACCTTGTTAGTCCTGAAGGTGGACAAATACTTGTGAATAAAACGGTTGAGTTGATAAATTCAATGTTAAGCTGAGTAAGGAAAAGGTAATGAAAAACTATATTAGAGTAATGCTAGGCAAAGGAGGCATCTATGCCGATGATTGCTATAAAGGCAATTTCATTGGCGCTGATTAAAGAGAGCATTAGCAGTGGCAAAGAATATCGAGTTTTACACGTATCAGGTGAGTTTTAAGCTTTTCAAAAGCTAAATATGTAATAATTTTGACTGGAAAAATGAGGCTGATATGAGTAAAGACATTTCTATTAATCAGAGTCTATTTCACGAGATAAGAAGCCTTATAGAAGAGGCACGTTCCAATGTTGTCGTTGCGGTCAACGCTGAATTGACCACACTCTATTGGAATATAGGCAAGCGGATCAACAGTGAAATTCTCCAACACGGACGGGCTGAATATGGCTCGGAAATAATAAAACGACTTTCTAATGACTTAACAATGGAATACGGCAAGGGCTGGGGTGAAAAGCATCTCAGACATTGTATTCGCTTTTCGGAAATCTTCGCCGATAAGGAGATTGTCTACACACTGTGTAGACAATTCAGTTGGTCTCATATCAGGCTTTTTATGTATATTGATGACCCACTGAAGCGCGATTTTTATATTGAAATCAGTCGTATTGAAAAATGGAGCGTTCGTATTTTACAAGAGCGTATCAATTCAATGCTTTTTGAAAGAACCGCCATTTCCAGAAAGCCAGAAGAGACGATTGCAGACGATCTGAAGGCATTGAGGAAACGGAAAAAGGTTTCCGCAGACCTTGTTTTTCGAGATCCTTATTTTCTTGATTTTCTTGGGCTTTCTGACAGCCATTCAGAGAAAGACCTCGAATCTGCCGTTATAGTTGAATTGCAAAGGTTCATCATTGAATTAGGGCAGGACTTCGCCTTCCTTGCACGACAAAAACGGATTACTGTTGATAATCGGGATTATTATATTGACCTGCTATTCTATCATCGCAGACTGAAATGTCTCGTGGCGATTGACCTGAAGATCGGTGAGTTTGAAGCCGCTTTCAAAGGGCAGATGGAACTATACTTGCGCTATTTGGAAAAATATGAGATGGTCGAAGGTGAGAACACACCCGTTGGACTTATTCTTTGTGCCGGTAAGAATGAAGAGCATATTGAGCTTTTACAGCTTGATAAGAGCAATATACGAGTCGCTGACTATCTGACACAATTACCGCCGAAAGAGATATTCCAGACCAAACTCCATAAAGCCATAGAGATAGCGAGAAATCGCCTGATTGCGAAAGAATCCGAGTGAGTGTTTGGCAATATTATTTATTTGTAAGGAGTCAAATATGTATGAAATGACTATGCGTGAGCGTATGCTGGCTTTGGTGAATGGGCATGAACACGATCATGTGCCATTCGTTGAATATACTGGAGTATCCGGCGCCTCTAGCGCCGAAGTATGGTCTGTTATAGGCAGAGAGAATATAGGTTTGCTGTCATGGTGTGGGGTTCACTACATCGAGCATCCAAACTGCCGATTTGAGTCTGAAGAATGTGAGATTAATGGCCGCAAAGGAGCGCGCCGCAAGTTACATACACCAGAGGGAACACTTATAGATGAAAGAATAAATGCGGCAATTGCTTCGGCTAGTTATAAGCATTTCGTCACTGAACCAGACGACTACAAAATCTTGCTTAGTTACTTTCGTGATATAATCGTTCACAAAAATGCCAAAGGATGGATGGATGTATATAATTCGCTTGGCGATGATGGATTACCACATACTTCTATCGGTAGAACACCATATCAACAGTTGTGGGTCGAATGGGTCAGCATAGAAGACCTTGCACTTCATTTAGTGGATTATCCTGAACTAATGGAGGAAGTTTTCGATGCGATGTTCGAGGTGCAGAGAAAGGTCTTTTATGTATTGCGTGAATTAGTAGAGGAGTTACCAGTACCTTACCTAAATTTTCCTGATAATATCACTGCACCCATAATTGGTGAAAAATACTTCCGAAAGTATTGTCTCAAATCCTATCATGAATTAGCAGACATCCTTTCAGATTGTGGTCGGGATATTCCGATTTCTGTTCACATGGATGGTGATTTGAAACCCATCTGGAACGCCATTGGTGAATCGCCAGTACGTATGCTGGACTCTATGTCACCGCCCCCGGATAATGATACGAGTGTAGAAGATGCTTTGCGTGTATGGCCAGAGATGCGGGTGTGCATAAACTTTCCATCTTCCGTACACCTGAAAGAACCAGAGGTTATCTACGAGACAACAATGGAGATTCTAAGACAGGGCGGACATTCAGGACGCCTTCAGATACAAATATCCGAGAATATGCCACCCAATGGTTGGAAGCGAAGCTATCCCCAGATCGTAAAGGCTATCAATGATTTCGGACCAATAAAATAATACAGTGATGAGTAATCAGTAATGAGTATTTTAATGCAAAAAACTTACATAGCTACGAGCTTAGTGTATATATGGTAGTACATAACTTAGTGACAACTACCACTAATTGCGTGTTATACAGGTATAGGCGCGCCCTCACCAGCTACTCCTATCAGCACAATTATACATTGGCTCATTCTTGATAAAAATCACAGTATCAAGCGTCAATTTGTCAATTGATAATTGGTGATGGGTATAGTTAGCCTATGGGTTATGCCAATCACTAGATCCCTTATTGAGATTATGATTTATAATTGTTATAGACGAGGTAGTTGATATGTAGAGTGTAATAATTGTATAGTTCTCTCTTGCTACAATGCTACAACATCAGTCTTATGCTTATAGAACCGCATTGCAATTGAATCTACGACTAATAATCTTGTAGCACGCCCTTGCTACAAACTTGCTACATGCTAATAAAAAAAACTGTATTGATCTCGTAGAGACAAAAAGATATAATACCAATGGTATTATTATAACAATCCCTGTTAATCAATCCATATATGACGGAGAATGATATGAAGTGTCCGAAATGTCAACATGAGAATAAAGAAGATTCTAGGTTCTGCAAGAAATGTGGCTCTGAATTGGAATTAATATGTCCTAGGTGTCAACACAACAATGAATTTGATGCTCTATTCTGCAACAAGTGTGGAACAAAGCTTACGGATGTTATGGCATCTAATATAGCTTCCATCCCCAAGTTGGAGGATATGCACTCACAACTACAAAGCATGATCCCGGAGTCTCTTGCACAGAAATATCTCATAGCTGAACAGCAGGATACTCGTGAGAACCGTCCCATAACTGCATTATTCGCTGACATATCAGGCTTTACACCCCTTTCCAATACCAAGTCATCTGAGGATATGTTCCAGCTTGTGCAAGATTGCTTTAAGCAGTTGGTTAATATCGTTGCTAAGTATGAAGGGAGTATAAGCGGATTTAGAGGTGATGGATTACTATCTCTATTCGGAGCGCCAATACTCCATGAGAATGATGCTGAACGTGCTATACTTGCAGGCATAGAAATGCGTGATATGATGCACAGCAGAGGGCTTGAGGTATCAATCGGCATTAATACTGCCATGATGACTGTCGGTGATATACAGACGCAACTGCATAAGGAATATACAGCCTACGGAACAGACGTCAACCTTGCCGCAAGGCTTCAGCAGTCTGCCAATCCGGGACAGATACTCGTCGGTGCAGGTACTCACAGGCTTACCAGAAGGGCGTTTAACTTTGAGATAATATCTGATCTTAGCTTAAAAGGTTTCTCGCAGACAGTAACCGCATACTCAGTTCAGCAGGCGAAAGCACATCCAGAGAAGCTCAGAGGTATTGAAGGTCTGAGAGCTAGGATGATCGGAAGAGAGCATGAGTTCACAGAAGTGAAAGAAACAGTTGATGAATGGTTATCGGGACATGGACAGATAGTGTCCGTCATAGGAGAAGCAGGCATCGGTAAGTCCAGACTGGTATCTGAATTGAAAACGTATATAACCAGCAAGGATAATACATTAAGGTATCTTGAAGGGCGCTGCGTATCTATCGGTCAGCCCATCAGCTATTGGCCATTTATAGATATATTGAGGACATACTTCAATCTCAAGGAAGATGATGATCCATCAATAATAGCACAGAAGGTCACAGATGAAACAAAGCACGTGTTCCCGAATACATCAGATGAAACCTTGCCATTCATAGGAAGATTGCTTTCTGTCAGGTTCGGTAATGAGCTAGACGATAGATTGAAGTTCACTACACCAGAGCAGATAAGGCATCAGACATTGATGCAGTTGCGTGACTTCTTCCGAGAATTGGCAAATAAACAGCCTTTGCTATTGATATTAGAGGATTTACACTGGTCAGATGAGCTATCCATTGATCTAATAACATACCTGCTGGACGAGTTATCACACGCACCGTTAATGCTATTATGCGTCTACCGTCCAGAGAAGGAACAGAAAGTATGGAAACTTGGTGAGCAAGCACAACGCAAATGCCTTGATAGATATACAGAGATAACACTTAAGAGGTTATCCAGTCTCGAGGGCAGATTGTTAGTGGAGGAGCTATTGACGATAGACGATCTTCCAGACAGCGTAAAGAATACCATATTAGAAAAGTCAGAGGGTAATCCGTTCTTCATTGAGGAAGTCATACGATCACTGATAGAGCAGGATATGGTATATCGGGATAGTGACAGATGGAGAGCAAGGAGTGAAATTGTCAACATCAACGTTCCAGACACGATCCAGAGCGTTTTATTATCGAGAGTGGATAGATTGCAGACAGAAGCACGTTACGTCCTTCAATGTGCATCAGTGATCGGCAGGTTGTTCAAGTATAGTTTGTTAGATCATCTAACGAGTCAGGAACGAGACCTAAACAGGTATCTGAGTGAGTTTGAGGATAGAGAGCTAGTCTATGAGGAAAGGCGCATACCGGAACTAGAGTATGCCTTCAAGCACGCACTGACACAGGAAGCTACATATCAAAATATACTTGAGAATAAGCGTAAAGAGTTCCATAATCAGGTGGCACAAGGAATAGAAAGGCTTTACCATGAAAGGCTTGAGGAATATTATGAACAGTTAGCTTATCATTACGATAAGGGTGGAATTGTTGAGAAGGCGGTTGAGTATCTGCTTAAGGCTGGTGAGAAGGCAACGGCTGCCTCCGCCCCCAAAGAAGCGTTGTCGTTCTATGACCGTGTTCTATCGGTAGCAGACCTTTCAAAGCTACCCCTGCCGACCGATCAGGAACTTCGACTGCATGGTGGTCGTGGGAAGTTATACTTCCTTACGAATGAATGGGCAAAGAGCATTGAGAGCTACCAGCAGATGCTGGAGGTTGCGCAGCGGGTGGAGGATAAGGTGCAGGAAGGCGAGGCACTATACCAGATAGCCTTCGCCCAATACTGGGGTCACCAGTTCAAGGACGCACTGGAATATGCCGAACGCGCCTATCGCCTGTCTGTTGAGACAGACAGCAAAGCGACCCTGGCAGGCAGTCTAATTATCACCAGCTCGGTTCACATGGTGACAGGGGAGGTCGGGAAATCACTAGCAGGCGTTCAAGAAGCACTGAATGCAGCAGAGGCGTCCGGTATCCCATTTCTGAAGAGCCTGGCATTGACTCGTTTGGGTCAGTTGCACCACTTCCAGGACGACAATTCAGAGGCACTGGACTTTTTCGACCATGCGATGAAGATTGCCCGGGGGGAACAGATACTGCAGGTTCTACTCATTGGGCTCTTTAGCGAAGCACTGGCACACTGTAATAGTGGCGACTACGACGGGGCTATAGCTTGCCTGAAAGAGGAAATAGAGCTCTGCGACCGCCTAGGCGACAATATCTGGCGCTGCCGGTCCCTGAACTCCTTCGGTTGGGTCTACATCGACCTCTGCAACTGGGACCGCGCTCTCCAATACAACGCCCAGGGCGCAGTCGAATCCCGAGAGGTAGGAGAACCCGAGATCATCCGCAACGCGGAAATTAACCTGGCTGATTGCTATCTGGCACTGGGCAATCTGGACGAGGCGCAACGGCTGTTAGATGCTGTCCACCAGGAATCACAGGGCAGCAGTGGCTTGGGGAAAGAATGGATGAAGTGGCGATATACGCAGCACCTCCACCACAGCCTGGGCGAGGTGTGGCTTGCTCGCGGCGACGCAGAGAAGGCGATTGCCTTTGCCGAGGAGTGTCTTGCTATTGCGGTAGACACCAACTCCAGGCGGAACATCGTGAAGGGTCGCCGTCTCAAGGGGGAAGCCTTCCTGGCTCAAGGAAAGTTTGCAGAAGCTGAGATGGAACTTACGGAAGCCTTGCGCGTTGCCCACGAAGTTGGTAATCCGGCACAACTCTGGAAGACTTATGCGATTCTGGGTCATCTGCGACAGGCGCAAGGTCAGCCACAGGAAGCACTGGCTGCCTATCGTGATGCCATCAGCGTCATCGAGGGTGTTGCCGCCCGACTCTCCGATGCGTCACTTCGGGAGACGTTTCTTTGTTCCCCCCAAGTCGCAACCCTCCGTGAATTGGTGCGTGATGGGAAGTGAGTTATATGATCACTCATCACTGATTACTTATGATCCTCGTTCTATTTCCTAATCCATATCTTCTATTGCGATAACTCTTGCCCAGGAGCTATCCATAGTCTTGACCTTAAATGGTAATGCCATAAGGAAGAATACACTATTTTTTATCTGATCGAGGTTATCGAGCCATTCGATTATAGGCACGTTTACACCCATCAGGATGTCGTGAAGCTCTCTTCCTGTTGGAATGTCCTTTGATAGACCAACGTTGTTATCTATACCAAGCAGCTTTATCTTGTGGGTTTTGAGCCATCTAGCTACATCAGGAGTCAGATGAGGTTTAGGCTTATTACCTTTCAGGCTTTCTTTGTCGTTGTTACGGCAGATCACTATGTCGTTTTCTCTGATTATATTACCGATGGCTTTTGCAGCAAATTCTGACGTTATAGATGGGTCTTCACCAACTACATCAACTTCTAGCAAAATGGTTCTGCCGAAAAATGTGGACAACGGGAAATCAGTTACTTCCTTACCACCATCAAAGAAATGCGCTGGCATCTCAACGTGAGTGCCAACATGACTGTGCGTCTTTGTCACGTCGTATTTGTAAGCCATATCTGCCAAAAATCCTCTCTGTATAACAAAAGGCCTATCATCGCTTCCCGGTGGAACGACTTCATAAGATAAGTCAATAATCCTATATTTGCTTAGATCAATGTCAAACATATCTGCTCCTTTCTATCTTTTGATCGTGGGTTCTATGATATCAATGAATCTAATCCATTATCGCATATCTGTAATCACGTTTCAATAGTATCTTTTTCGGAATACAATAAATAAAAAAATGGTTGTGATATTATAAGATTTGTGGCATTATTAATACAAGAAAATTTTGGTTTATAGTTTTGGTTCTTTGGTATTTAGCGAGGGAATGATTCTTGCGTAGAATGGATTCGCACTTTCCCCATTTTCATGGGGACGGGAATGACATGCTTACATTTTGTCATTCCCGTGAAAACGGGAATCTATTATAAACATGAGTTTCTCTATTAATTACCAAAGAACCATAGTTATCAAATAGAAGTAAGGGAGATTTAAAGATGATAATTCATTACTATAAAGACGTTGAAACAATTATTCCGAATGAACCCGGCATAGTCGGGGTAAAGATGAGACGGGTGATCGCTGAAAAAGAGGGTGCAAAAAACTTTGTAATGCGTGTCTTTGAGATGGAATCGGGCGGTAATACACCTTTTCATAAGCATGATTGGGAGCATGAAGTTTTCATCCTCAACGGAACTGGTATAGTTGTCAGCCAATCCGGTGAACATGAATTTAAGAAAGGCGATGTTATTTTCGTCCCGGGTGGAGAATATCATCAATTTAAGAACTCTGGTAACGACATATTAGAATTCATCTGCTTGATTCCGATGGATATTAAAAAATGAAACGATTTAAATGGCAAATCTTTTTAGGAATATTGCTAATTCTACTGGCGATCATACTGAACTTTATACACTACTTGATATTTAAGCAAGCTAGAGACTTACTTTTGTATACTGTGCAAGATATTGCCTTTATCCCTATTCAGATTCTGATTGTCACTTTAATAATAAATGGATTACTGAACGCCAGGGACAAGCGTGCCAAGATGCAGAAATTGAATATGGCTATTGGTGCTTTTTTCAGCGAAGTTGGTACAAATTTGCTGACGTCCTTATCGGAGTTTAATCCTGATATTGAGGAATTAAGGAAAGCACTTGCCATAACTAATGAATGGTCAGATAGACAATTTTTACATACCAGTAGAGAACTTAAAGCTCATGAATATACAATGGTTAGCCAGAGTGGTGATCTTCAGGCATTGAAAGACCGCATAACGTATGAGCGAGTTTTTATGATGAATTTGCTGAATAATCCCAATCTCTTGGAACATGACAAATTCACCGATCTATTATGGGCAGTCTTTCATCTGATGGAGGAACTTGCTTTCCGAAAGGACGTTACAAAATTGTCAGAAAAAGATTATAACCACATATCCGGCGATATGAAAAGGGCTTATACACTGCTAATCTACGAATGGTTGGCATATATGAAGCACTTGAAGAACAATTATCCCTATCTATTTTCACTCTCTATGAGAATGAATCCGTTTGATCCAAATGCATCACCAGAAATTAAATGAGCGGTGTTTATAGTGATATAATATAATAAAAGGGAATTCAAATCAAGTCGAGAAAAATAATTGTTTATGGAAATCTTGCCGTAGCTATGATATATTATTGATGTCAGGTATTTTTTGTGATTTTTATCAAGAAAGGAGCAGATATGTCAGAAGTAAGATGGGAAAAACTCAGACCACGTGATATGGAAAAAAGAATCAATGAACTTCCAGTAATTTACGTGCCTTTTGGAAGCCTTGAATGGCATGGCTATCATAATCCTTTAGGATTGGATACAATCAAGGCAAGGGCTTTGTGCCTTCGTTCTGCGGAAAAATACGGTGGAGTCGTAACGCCTGCCACTTATTGGCCAATTGGTGGAATGCCTCATCCCTGGACTGTCAGAATGTCAGAGGAAATGATCCATAACCTTGCAGTTGTTATATTCCAGCAGATGGCTCACGTTGGGTTCAAGGTCGTCATTGCTGTAACCGGACACTATGGCATTGAGCAGGTGTATCACATAAAGAAATCTGCGCTAGAGGTTATGTATCAAACCGGGTTATTAATATATGCCTTGCCTGAATATGAAGTTGCAGTAGATGAAGGCTATCGTGGTGATCATGCGGCGAAATGGGAAACTTCGCTGACTCAGTATTTATTTCCCGATCTTGTTGACATGAATGAAGCAGAACCTTCTGACAAGCCGATGGATGGGGTTGGCGGAGAAGACCCAAGAATAAACGCATCAAAAGAATTAGGCGAAAAGACTGCGGAAATTATTATTGAAAGGCTTGGATTAGTAGCAAACAGACTAGCGAAAGAGACATCCGCAAGGGAACGCTCAAAGTTTATCTCTACTTGTGATATACATTGTGAAGTAATACAAAGGCATAGCTGGGGTTGTATGGGTCACGAAAGCTACTGGCAAGGTGTGACAGCCCTTTGGAAAGGCAACTATGATGAGGCATCTGGCGCTTTCTATAAAGCAATGCGGGAAATAGGCAAGTGAAAGTTGGTATGACTAATAAACTTATCTGAAGCATATTATGATGATTTTTTTGATTAAATCTCTGGATTCCCGCCTTCGCTGGAATGACATTTTGCAAGGTTTTGTCATTCCCGTGAAAACGGGAATCCAGAAAAGTCATAAACGACAAAGTAATACTAAGATAGCAAGGTGATGAAAAATGGCTACAACAAAAGCGCCTCGTAAAAAGAAGGAACAAATAAAACGACCTGATTTGAAGATCGGCATTAAGGATTTTGGTCCCATAGCCGAAGGCGAGATCGAGCTTAAACCGCTGACGGTGTTTATTGGTCCGAATAATTCTGGTAAGTCTTATGCGGCGATGTTGATATATTCCATATTTAGGGCATTTATACCTGAATCGAAAGATATGCCTTTTCTTTATTTATCACCCGATTCAGAGGAAAATATGGTCTTAATGAGGTATTTATCTGAATTAAAGGCAATTGTTGATGATATGAATATAGGTGATGAAAGACAAATACCTAATGAGTTACTATTAAAAATAGTGAATGAAATGCGTAAATCCATATACGAAAGAAAATTAGGTAACGAAATATCGGATTTTTTTTCCTGTAAGTTGGATAAGCTAGTTGCATTAGGAAAAGAAAAATTTTCATTAAATATTGGGACAAGTTCCTATAAAGATGAGATAATCTATTATCATGAAGGAAAACTGGTGGTAGATGATCTTCAGCAAACGCTTCCAAGTAATGATATTAGAGTTAGGCTTAATTATTCAACTAATAGTCTTCTTGATAAAAAAAGCAAAGTAAGAGTGATTTCTTTTATTGCTGATGGGAGAATTATGTTTCATATTCCATTAGATGATAAAATAACAGAGTTTGAACTTGGTTATATTGCTGCAGGTATATCTGTCAAAATGCCCCAATATTTTTTGACTCTATGCTATTATCTTCCTTCTGCAAGATCAGGCATGATTCAACTTTATCGAACAATTATGGGAGGAATAATAGAGCAATACAAATCATTTGCCATGAATCCGTTTGCCATGGATCGGCAAGCAAAATCCTCTGAATTTGCCGGTGTTGCTTTACGTTTTGTGTCATCAATAATTTCACTGCCCAAAGAAAAAGGATATTTCTACCAATTTGCTGAAAAAATGGAAGAGGAATTGATTAAAGGAAATATCTCTGCAAAATTTGATGTCCTTCCAGATATTAAATATAAATTCCAAGATACAGAAATACAATTACAAAGGGCATCTACAAGCGTTACCGAAATTGCCCCGTTGATTCTCTACCTAAAATATATTATCCAACCGGGCAGTGTTCTCATAATCGAAGAACCAGAGGCACATCTACATCCAGCGAACATCAGGATATTAGCAAAATACCTCGTCAGGCTTGTGAATAAAGGCGTCAATGTATTAATTACAACCCATAGTGATTATCTTTTGGAACAGATAAACAACCTCTATTTACTTAGCAAGATTGATCCAGAAGAGCGTGTAGTAAAATTCCATTACGAAAAAGATGATTACCTTAATCGTGATGAACTTGGTGTTTATGAATTTCATTATGATGAAGAAGCAAAAGGATATAAGATTAAACAAGCTGAAATTGACGAAGATGGTATTCTAGAAAGAGAGATCTACAGTATAACTGAGGATCTTTATGAAGAAACAAGCCAATTGCAAAGAGAATCAAGTGATGAAGAATGAAAATCTCGTTCAACAACATGAGATTGTAGACCTTATAAAAAATAAGTTTCCCAAAGCAGTAATAAAAGAAACACAATTATCTGAGAAAGGTCACAAAAGTCCTAAAGTTATATTTGATAGATTGGTTAATTTTGTAGCCCTGAAAGGTGAAATACTAAGAGATGACTATCTAAAGGATTATCTTAAAAGAAATTCTCAAACATTTAAGATATGTGATTGCATAATATTCAAGTTTAATGATGATGTAATCATTGGTATAATTGAGATGAAAGGTAAAAATCCCGATTCTGATGAGATTAAGGAACAGCTTGGGAATGGAAAGATACTAGCCTTTAAGGTCATGGATGATGTAAAAGCAAAACCACCAACTAATGATAACTTTATTTTTCTTATTTCGACACTGAGTTACTCAAGATTGAAAGTAAGTGGAAATAGAAGAAATAAACAAAAACATAAACTAAAGATAAATGGCTGTCCAGTTACATTTAGAGGACCCGTTGTAGACTTCCCTGACGAAGTAGAAAAAAAGAAAAGAACGCTTGGACCTCAATAACTATGTTCAGACATAATAGTAGAATGGGTTCATGGTTTTTGGTATGTTGTCTGAAACCATAATTTATCTACTGTTGTTTATGGTAAATGTTAAATCAAATATAGGTGAAAACCATGAACCCATCCTATAAAAAACGCATTTTTTAACGATTATGATGAATAGAATTAGAAAAGAATGTATCAAAACAGATAGTGTCAGAAGTACTAAAGAGTTTAACGATGATGTAGAGAAATATGAAAAATTCAAGCGTGAACAGGGCTTTTAGTGATAAATCAAAAAAGTTCTTACCTATAATAAAATCGCTGATTTATTTTGAGCGATTAACACACCCCCGGACCACTCTCAAGAGGGGAGTTTCGGGAAATTTCCATCTTGATTTGTTAATCAGTATTTTAATAGTTTTTTCTTTATTAATAGCAACGCAATGTCCCGCAGAGGACGGAAAACCATATCTTGAAAGAGGTTTGAAGGCATACACCAAAGATGCAGATTTCGATAAAACTATTGCGGAACTTCAAAAAGCTATTGAACTCAGACTGAATGATAAGTCAGACCTGATTCAAGCACATCTTTATCTGGGCTTTGCTTATGTAGGCAAAAATCAAAGAATAAATGCTGTCGTTGAGTTTGCAAAGGTTATTCATCTTGACCCTGAGCTAAATCTCGATCCAAAAGTCTATTCTAGCAAGATATTGACTGTATTTAATGATACAAGACAAAGCCTTACTGATTCTCTTACAGTTGTTTCCACACCCGGCGATGCGGATGTTTATCTTGATGGCAAAAAGATAGGCGTTACACCGCTGAAGCTAAATAGCGTGATTGTCGGCGATCACATCATGAAAGTAGTTAAGGATTACTTTCAGCCAAAAGAACTGGATATTCGTGTTGATAAAGGTGAAGACAATCGGGTTCAGGTACAGTTAGACAAGGCAGAGGTTGAAGTGCGATTAGCTTCCAATCCACCTGAAGCCATAGTTTACGTCTTTGATAAACCCATAGGAAAAACTCCTCAATCGTTCAAAATTTCACTTGATAAAGAAATAAATGTCAAACTTGCAAAAGAAGAATTCCTCGACAAAGAATTAAAGATAAGGCTGTCATCCAGTGGGATCACTTTATACGGTACAAATAACGTATTTCCTGTTAAAGATGGCATTGGAGAGGTACTCATTGAACTGAGTCCTGCGCCGATCCCCGGCAGTCTAAAAGTTACATCTATCCCCACTAACGCAACAACTTATCTTGATGACATAGAAATAGGGAAAACACCTTTGACTATCGCAAAAGTTACCCCGGGTAATCGTGAAATTCGTGCTAGTATGCCAGATTTTGATAATGCGACTAAAAAAGTTGAGATTATAAGCAATAAAGAGACATCTATTGAGTTCATACTTGGCGGATTGATAAGCATTTCATCGGTGCCTGCTGGCGCCCAGGTTTCCGTTGACGATAAATATGCTGGCATCACGCCATTCAAAACTGATAGGCTTTCAGTAGGTTCTCATCAGATCAGGTTCAGCAAAGATAAGTATAAAGATAAAAGCCTGACGGTGCTTATGGAAAGAGGGCAAGAAAAAGAATTAAATGTCAGGCTTTCAGGACAAAAGGGTTCTTTGTCCGTTTCGTCTGATCCGTCCGGCGCTGAAGTATATCTTGATGGTGAACTCAAGGGAAATACGCCTTTTCTCATCTATGGTGTTACAATTGGCGAACATTTACTCAAGCTGACGAAAATAGGTTATGGTGATATTGATACAAAGGTTAATATCGAGGAAAATGAATTGTCATGGTATTTTGGCAGACTGATCAAGAAATGAATACAAAAAAGTGTAAGCCTTTAAATCCCCCTTTATCCCCCTTTCAAAAGGGGGAATTCGTGATCCCCCTTGAAAATAGGGGAAGGGGGGATTTTAAACCTTCAAAAATATTCATTTGTTGTTTGCTAATATTCACTTTCGTCCTGATGGGCTGCGCACCTTCATGGAACGGTAAGATCGTATATCTTGATGATGGAAAACTTGTGATCCAGCCTGAGAGTAATGAGAAGATTAAAAGCGGTCAGAAACTCCTTGTCTATCGCCAAAAAACTATTACACACCCTGTGACTGGTGAGGAACTTGGAATGATCAAGGACAACATAGCGGAAGCGCCTGTTACGTGGATCAGGGGTAAGACTGTAACTGCCATCACAACAGACCCCTGGTTCGATATGATGATGGTGGATGATCGTGTTAGTGCTGTTCGTGGGTCTGTTAAACCAGTGAATGGATCAGTCTTTGAGATTGGCAGAATAACTGATGTCGATCCCCAAAATAGAGTCGTAGAGATGTCATTCATAAATAATAAATCTGTGCTTGCTGGAGATAATCTAACGGTCATTAAATATGGCGGTACTATAACCGATCCCGAAACAGACGGTATTCTGGCTATTAAAGTAGAACCAGTGGCAAACTTAAATAAAACTGGTGATAACAGATATTCGTATGAGTTGTCGGATAACTTGGGTTGGGTTGAGATTGATGACGTTGTTGTTAAAAGAACAGGGGATATGCTCAAGGAGCCACGATGGTTTCAGGATCCACCCGAAGGATTCTCTGAAACGTGGATATTCAGAAGGAATTATCTGCATGCTATAAGATACTATAATAACGGGCTTTACAAGGAAGCGATGCTTGAACTCAATAACGTAAATCCGCAATACGAAGATGCTGGCTATCTTACAGGTCTTTGCTATGTGAAGCTAAACAGATTAGATGAAGCGGTGAAATATCTTGATGATTATCTGAAACAGAAACAAGATGATCCAAGAGTCTGGACACTTCTAGCTTACATATATCTGAAGAAGGATAAACCTTTAGATGCTGCAAGAGTGTATGAAGAATTAGCTAAACTAATGCCCGATGAACCAAAAATATGGGTTGATCTGGGTGACATATATCAAAAAATCGGTAATCAGCAAAAAGCGGAAAATGCTTATAAGAAAGCTTTAGACATTGATCCAGACAATGAGGATGCGAAATACGAAATTCAGCAAAAGTGAACTTAGCCTAGTTTTTTAAGCTGGCAATTCCTTATATTGTCTTGAAAAATGAACCATATCGAAAAATGAAAATTTTATGTTGACAAGGTAAAATAAAAAGCTTATATTGCGTATAGATAATTATACATTTTAGTGAGTAAACTACCAAAAAATTAAGGAGGATAAGAGCCATGTCGAAGCTTAAACATTTAACTTTTCTGACAATTATCGCTTTATTAGTGTTATGTTTTTCAGGCATCTCATTAGCACAAGCACCAAAACTTATAGCACGGTGGCCGCTTGACGAAGGTTCTGGTGACACTATTAAGGATGTTGTCGGCGGTTTCAATGGCAAATTCGTTGGTGGAAAACTTAATTGGGTAGACGCAAAGTTCGGAAAAGGGCTGGAGTTTACTGGAAAAAATATACACGTTGCAGTCAAAAAGGATCCTGCTCTTGAACCTGAAAACTCAGTGACTCTGGCAGTGTGGGTAAACTTTGCAGCAGCAAGTAGCAGGGAGGAAATTGTCTCTTACGATGATAGTTATGACGTAATGTCTGAAGGAGGAATCTTCAAAGCCTTTATTCATCAAGGTGCATGGCCCATGGCTAATGGGAAAACTCAGATCATAACTGGAGATTGGTACTTTGCCGCAATAACTTTCGATGGAAAGAATGTAAATCTATATGTCAATGGTGAACTTGATGGAACAGTAGCCGCGCCGGGGAATATAGCCTATCAGAACACGGAGATGTGGTTCGGCGCCGCGCCAGCAGATCCGGGTCAGGCGTGGTACTTAAACGGTATCCTTGATGAAGTTGAGATATGGGATAAAGCGATGACAGCGGATGAAATTATGGGTATATACAAGACTCCGCCTTCTTCTGCTGTTGATCAAAAAGGCAAGCTTGCTGTCGCATGGGGACAGTTGAAGTTGTATTAATAGTGACGGGTGATGAATAACGAGTGACAGGTTTTATATACTCATCCTGTCACTTGTCAACTGATGGTAAAATTATTCAAGAAATTTGTCAAAACCCCCAATTAAGAAGGATTCTGAGGGTGTTATACCAATTCTCAATTCAAATACGACATTGGTAGTCGCATCCCTTTAGGGTGCGTTTTCGCAGGCACGAAGCCTGCGACTACCATTTATGTACCATTTCAATTCAGAATTGTTATTACTTACAAATCTCGGAAAAGGTTTTGACTATAAATTAGAGTTGTGTTATTATTTATGTTATAACTATAATCGGTCGCTATGACTAGGGGGGAGGCTACAATGACACTCAAGCGAACTTTGATAGTCTTATTTATAGCTATTATACCAGCAACCTTACTTTCTCTTGCCTCCCAGATTTCAATAGCACAGGGAGGAGATCAATCTGCCAGTGCTGAAGCTCACACGAAACTTGCCATTTCCAAAGCAAAAGACGGTATGGTAGACGATGCAATAAAGGAATTTAATAAAGCAGTAAAGCTCAGTTATAATGAAGGTTACGAAAAAGGTAAATCGGAAGCAACGAAGCAAAAAAACACGAAAATCTATGCCAGATACGTGATTCTGAGCATTGCGGTTGGTCTTTATTTTGCGGCTGTTTTCATCGCAATATTATGGTGGTCTGAGATAAGCGACCAGATAAGTTCGTTCCGCAGGATGCTGAGAATAAAGGGATTCGTAGGAAGTGTTAAGGTTAGGCTTAATCCTGATCTGCGAGAGCAGGCTATCAGGATTGCACGCAGTGAAGAAAAACTACGGAAAGCTATTAATCAAGAGAACGATCCGGGACTCAGTAACGTCGCTTCGAGTATTTTACCAAGACTAGATGAACTTGTAAGGCAGGCTATGCTGCTTCTGGAACTTCAACAGAATTTATCCGAATATATAAAAGATATGGACCCATCAAAGCTTGAAAGAGAACAGTCTGATTGTGAAGAAAAGCTTAAAATCGAAACTGATCAAGAGACGAAAAGCGCATTGGAATATCACTTGAAACAGATTAAAAACAAGCGTGAGAACTATGCCAAAGCCAAAGCAAGGATAAGAACCTGTGAAGCAGTGCTTAATGGTATATCCGCAAGGATTGATGCAACTTCGCTTGATCTATTAAGCTTACCATCTGTGCTAATCAGGAAACAGGAATTTTTTGAGAGGATGTCCACTGATTTAGATGAGGAGATCGGTCTTACAAAAAGTGCAACTGAAAGCGTTATGGAAGAAGAATCAGTATGAGTATAGTACAATCTGAAATCGAAACAGACTCAGAATGGCTGATTAACGAAATAATGAGCTATGATGATAAATCAGACATTTCTCTGGTTCAAGAAGCTTATAAGTTCAGCCAGATGAAACACAGCGGCCAAATGCGGCAATCTGGTGATCCATATTTTATCCACTGTCAGGAGACTGCACGGATTCTCGCATCGTGGAGAATGGATGTAAGTACTATCATCGCCGGGCTTATCCACGACGTTCTTGAGGACACAGATTCAACCACCGCAGAATTAAAAAGTAAGTTCGGTGACGAGATAACCCAGATGGTTGAGGGTGTTACAAAAATCAACCAGATTTCATTTAAGGATATCGAAAATCAAGCCGAAAGTTTCCGCAAAATGATCCTCGCAATATCAAAAGACATCCGAGTAATTCTTATCAAACTTGCCGATAGACTTCACAACATGCGAACCCTCCAATACTTGAAAAAAGAGTCTCAACTCAGAATAGCACAAGAAACGCTAGAGATCTATGCTCAACTTGCCCTTAGACTTGGTATGGAAAGGGTCAGTGCAGAGTTAAAAGATCTGTCAATGATGTATCTGGATAGAGAGATTTATGATGAGATAGCTCAACTTGTGCAAAATGAAGTTCAAGAAAGGGGTTGGCAGATAAAGGAGTTCGCACAGGTGATACAGAATACTCTGATTGAATCAGAGATACATTCAGAGGTGGATGGCAGATTAAAAGACATATATAGTATAAGCCAGAAGATGAAAACAAAGGGACTTCCCTTCGAGAACATCTATGATATTTACGCTTTCAGAGTTTTGGTAGATTCTATAAGCGATTGTTATGCAAGCCTTGGGGTTATTCATTCAAAATGGAAACCGATACCGGGTCGAATAAAAGATTACATTGCCATGCCAAAGAGCAATGGTTATCAATCTTTGCACACGACAGTAATCGGTCCGGGTGGAAAACCGGTGGAGATACAGATCAGGACGTTTGAAATGCACATAGTTGCTGAATATGGTATTGCCGCTCATTGGCGATATAAGGAGGGCGGTCCATCATCTGATGAAGACAGAAGATTCTTGTGGCTTAGAAGAATAGTAGAAGATATGCAAGAACTTGGAAATCCAAGACATTTCATGGAATCTGTCAAATCAGAGCTTTTCCCTGAGGAGGTTTACGTTTTTACGCCCAAAGGCGAGGTAAAGACTCTTCCACAGGGAGCGACCCCAATTGATTTCGCCTTCAGCGTTCACACGGAAGTTGGATTTCAGTGTGTTGGAGCCAGAGTGAATGGTATAACGGTTCCGCTAAAATATGAGCTTAAAAGCGGGGATATTGTCCAGATAATTTCCAGAGCAGGAGCTAAACCGAGTAAAGACTGGCTTAAATACGCAAAATCAGCAAGAGCAAGGAGCAAAATTCGCCACTGGATAAGAGAAGAAGAGCGAACTGAAAGTATAAAACTTGGTCAAGACTTATTTATGTCCGAGATGCGATCAAGGAGACTGGATTCTAAGGGGATACTAAAATCAGATGCCCTACTTGAAGTCGCTAATCAATTGAACCTTCCAACTATTGATGATTTGCTTGCTCACATCGGATACGGCAAGGTATCTGAACAGCACGTTGTAAACTTATATGCCCCTGAGACTGAAGAAAAAGAACCAGAACCTGAACAGATCAAAAAACATCACCCTTCTGGTGGTGTAATGGTCGGAGGGGTCGGAGACCCATTTGTAAGATTTGCTAAATGTTGCAATCCTATTCCCGGCGATGAGATTGTTGGATTTATAACGAGAGGACGGGGTGTTACCCTTCACGTCTCCGATTGCAGTGAAATTTCAGGAGAAACAGAACGAATAATGGATGCTGAATGGAACGTTCAGGATGATTCTGTATATCCAGTTGAAATATCCATAGAATCGGACAATAAGCGAGGGATGTTGGCTGATCTGGCGGCGGCTATTTCAAAGGAAGGCGTCAATATCGAAAGTGCTAATATAAGCACAGAAAATTCGACAGCCGCATCTAGTTTTACGATTCAGGTTGCTAATCTTGAACATCTAAATAAAGTGATGGATAACATACGGCGCATAAAGGGAATAAAGAAAGTAGAAAGGAAACTAAGGCAAGCAAAAAACAACTGAACAATTTAAAGATTCTAAGATTGGAAGATTCTAAGATTGGAAGATTATCCTAGCAAAATCCTCTAATCTTTAAATCTTCTAATCTTTAAATTTTTATCATACTGCTTTTTTCACTTTGGATGATGAAAGACAACTAGAGCAAACACGAACACGTTTTATCATTCCACTGAAATCTAGCTTGACTCTGTGTAGATTTGGGAGTTGTCTTCTCTTTGTTTTACCTGTGATGTAGCGTTCTTTACCGTTTCTGAGTTTTCTTCCTCTACGGGAGACAGATAACGATACTACTGGACCTTTGCCACATATATAGCATATTTTTGACATGATTTTACCTCACTCAATAAATTAAAATTTGACTATAATGCCAAAATCATAAGAATAGCATAATAAGGCTTAAATTTCAAGTCTTTTTTCAGCATGGTTCATAAATAAGGTGTCACTTTAGTTGTGATCCATACCAATAATTAATGAAAGGATGTTAATTTGAAAGCTTTTGTTTTGACCAAGCCTTTTGAGTTTAAAGAGATTGAGGTAAACGAACCAGTGATCTCAAAGCCTGATGACGTTATCATCAATGTCAAGGTCGTTGGAATATGTGGAACCGATATGCTCAGTTATCAGGGTAAACATGAGATGGTGACGTTCCCTAGAATAATAGGACATGAATTTTCAGGTATTGTTGAAGAAGTCGGTACGGATGTCAAGAATGTAAAGCCCGGAGATTATGTGGCTGTTGAGCCATTGGTAACATGCGGAGTATGTAAGCCCTGCCGAACGGGTGATTACAACGTCTGTGAAGATATGAAAGTGCTAGGTGTTCACGTTGACGGCGCGTGTCAGGACAAGGTTATGATTGGGGCGAATAGAGTCTTTAAACTCCCTTCTGGAACAACCCTTAAAGAAGGTGCAATGATCGAGCCTCTATGCGTTGGGCTTGAAGTGTCACGTCGTGGGCAGTTGACTATTGAGGATACTTTGGTAATATTCGGTGCGGGTGTTGTTGGGCTATGTACCCTGAAAGTGGCAAAATGCTATGATGCTAGAAGAATTATCTCTGTTGACATAAGTGACGACAAACTGAAACTGGCTAAAGAGATGGGCGCCGATTATACCATCAACCCAACAAAAGAAAACGTAGAGCAAAAAGTTGCTGACCTTACTGATGGTAAAGGCGCAAGCCTTGTCATTGAAGTCACCGGGGCAGAGGAAGCGATAAAAACTTGTTTTACTGTCACGGCATACAGAGGTCGTGTTGCAATACTCAGTTTTTATAAAACGCCATTGGTTCATATCCCAGCATTACACATAGTCAAGAAAGAACTGGATGTATACGGATCAAGGCTTTACAGGCATAGATTCCCGCTTGCAATTGATCTTCTAGCGAAGAAAGAAGTATCTTTGCTTGATCTAATCTCTCACGAGTTCCCATTTGATCAGATCGATCAAGCAATGAAGACGACACTGAACCCCGTAGAAAAATCGCTAAAGGTAATTATCGTAAAACCATAAATAATATGATGTTTTTTATGCTTCAAAATTCCCCTTTTATCCCCAATCTTAAAGGATAAACATATAGGAGTTAAAATATGGCAAAAGTCAAGATTCTCGTTATAGATGATGAAGCAGATATTGTTGATACAGTGTCTTTTATGCTTCGATCAAGGGGCTACGACGTGGTTACAGCAAGCGATGGTGGTGAGGGACTAACAAAGGCAATGCTCGAACATCCTGATCTAATCCTTCTGGACATAATAATGCCAGTAATGGATGGTTTCGAGGTATGTCTAAAAATGAAAAGAGATAAAGAGGCGAGTAAAGTACCTGTGATTATGTTCACAGCAAGAGGAGATAACGATGCAGTTGTAAAGGCTAAAAACGTTGGTGCTGATGATTACATTGTTAAGCCTTTTAATCTGCCAACATTGGTAACTAAAATAAATAAGCTTGTTAATAAACAGGTGGGTTAAAAAATACCAATATTAATATTTTCAAATAATGGAGTAGCAGGATTCATCCTGCGTTTATAAGCAAGCTAAAACTTGCTACTCCTAATAGATTAATGATTTTTTCAATCATAATGAAGTTTGACCAAATAATCGGGTAATAGAATTAATAGAGTTTTTCTGGATTCCAGCCTTCGCTGGAATGACATTTTGCGTGTGTTTGTCATTCCAGCGAAGGCTGGAATCCAGTTTGATTATATTCCCTTATTAATTATTCCATGTTCAAATGATTGTCACCTAGAATTCAAATCCGAATTTAAGAACGGCAAAGCTAGTATTATCTATGCCGTCGTGCAACCCAATTACGTAAGTAAAGCTTGGGCTGATAGTTACGCCTTTCGTTACCTCATAATCCGCTGATATACCTAATTGCAAGGTCGTCGGCTTGCTTTCGGCAACTGATACACCGTTCTTGTCTTCTAAAGCAAACTGCCCGAAATCGTATCCAAAGACAGAATTAAGAAAAACGTAGGAGAACAAAGGTGTACCCAGCGATAATGATGCTTCCAGGTAAGCTTTCTTCACTTCTCTGACATCATAGTAGAATTTTACACCCGGGGCTAGACTTAATATTTTGCAAATATCAGCTTCATACTCCAAAGAGCTATAGATTTCAGTTGTCTCTGGTATGCCGGTCACATCGTAATATATTGCACCTGCATTTATTGATAGATCACTGACGGAATAGCCAAGATCCAGGATGTAGTCAAGTTCATTTACCTCTTTTGAGTCCAATTTATAAGATACCCAAGGAGTCAGACTTGCCTCTAAATTTCCGATTGATGCTGATAGACTTAAATCGTGTTGAACATAAGGAGCTTTGACTCCTGATATACGCCAAAAATTTTGGTTTGTCACATAGACGTTTGCCGCACCTCCAATCTCAAACGAAAAAGCAGAAGCTGACAGCATCAAAAAGCCGATAGCTACAATAAACCATACCATCTCATTCCTAAAGCTCATTTTTCCAACCCTCCCTATTTTACTTTTTGTCTGATAGTAATCACCCCCGACAGAAATTATTATAACCTAACATTGTTTCGTAGATATTTCATAATTGTAAAATCAGAATAAACTTTATTAAAAAATGATAAAAGACATTATCACAAAAACCTGTCTTGCGTCAAGCATTTTTATTGTTGTATACTATGATTCGGTTGAGTTGCGCTGAATTATACCTATTTTAGTTAGAAATGATACTTATTCTTTTTGACATATAGACTGAACTGATATATAATGGCTAACCGTAGCTATAAAAACCAAAGAAAGAAAGGTGATTACTACGGCTAAACCATTAA